>Ga0116143_10002119_pt1 | contig 22294 bp, 20 predicted proteins | sample AD_UKC034_MetaG_FD_89745 | JGI IMG/M metagenome (GOLD analysis project Ga0116143, IMG submission 89745) | Active sludge microbial communities of municipal wastewater-treating anaerobic digesters from USA - AD_UKC034_MetaG | ecosystem: Engineered > Bioreactor > Anaerobic > Digestate | place: USA...
GCACTTTGTCACATATTATGACAGGTATTTAACCGTGAAACATCCGCTTATGCCGGGCTCTCGGCGGAATCTCATTCGCTACAACTCTCACCAGCCGATGATATATTGTGAATAGCTATAGCTTTGTGTCAAAGCTGCCTGGCTCGAAGTTTTCGCTCATGAGAAACCCGCCTGCGCCCTTGTTACACTTGCCTGACGTGAGTCCGTACTGGTTAATCAACCCGGCTATCAAATGTGGCAGAGGACCGATGTTCAGTATAGCAATATATGCTGCCTCAGTCAAAAAAGGTTTTGAAACAGCGTAGGGGTTCAACATGTTGAACCCCTACGAGAATTGGCGTCAATAAATGTAATAAGCGGATTATTTTCAGGCCAGTTTTTCGATGGTTGCGATGGCTTCTTTGATCTTGGCTTCGCGGCCTTCTTCTGTGTTGGCATCCATCGGCTGGCCGCTGATGAAGGCTACATCAGTCAGGCCGGCCCAGCCGAGAACTGTTTTAAGATAAGGCGTGATCTGATCGTAAGGTTCGGCCGGGGTTCCGGGGGTGTAGTCTCCACCACGGGTCGAGACGACGTAAACCTTGCGGCCTGCTGCCAGTCCAACCGGGCCATTCTCAGTGTATTTGAACATGAAACCGGGCTGCCAGATGATGTCGATGTAGTGTTTGAGCTTATACGGAATGCCGAAGTTCCACATCGGCGTGCTGATAACAATGATGTCAGCCGCCAGAAAGCGCGCAATATGGGCCTTGATTTCTTCCCACGCGTCGACTGCATCGCCCGAAAGTTCCTGGCCGCTCATCAGCATATACTTGCCTTTGACGCGGGTTATGTTCATTTCCGGCAGTTTCTCGGTGAAGACATCGAGAGTATCGAGGGCGATTTCGCCATGTATCTTTTTGAGCTTCGCGATCAGCTCACCGGCTATTCTGAGAGTGCGCGACTGCGCGCCTCTTGGACTTGCTGTGATGTGTAATACCTTTTTCATGTTTCTCTCCTCATTGTTTATTGTTTTTTCCGAGTTTGCGGCAGAGTTCGCCGAGTTGTAACTGTTCTTCAGGGCTGAGCACCGCCATGCGTTTCGTGATGTTTTCGGCATGCCGCGGAAACAGATGTTCTATGAGTCTTCTGCCCTTGTCGGTAAGGTCGATCCAGTAGAATCGCCTGTCTTCGCTGCGCTTTTCCTTGCTCACCAGACCCTGTTTGACCAGATTATCTATGACCAGTGTAATGTTTCCGCCACTTTTCAGCAACTTTTTGGCGATCTGGTTCTGGTTAAGGGTTCCAAGGTGCAGCAGTGCTTCGAGAATGCCGAACTGGCTCTCACTCAAGCCTTCGGCAAAAACGCTTTTGTGAACCTCTGTATTAACCGATTCGGTTGCGCGCAGCAGTTTGATAAAGCAGTCAAGCGCCCGCTGCTGCTCGCTGTCGCCGTTGTAATGACTTACCATAACTTTAACTCCATTAAACACTTAATAGTTTAATATTAAAGTATTCCATTGTCAAAAGATGTCAAGCGGCTAAAAAAAGACAGCCCGGGAAAATTTATCCCCGAGCCCGGAAAGTCTGCGCGGTTAATGAGGCCGCGCAGAGGCAAGGAAAGGAATCAAGCCTTGACGCGTTCCACTGCCATCGCAACGCCCATGCCGCCACCCACGCAGAGTGTAGCAAGGCCCTTGCTGGTATTGGAGCGTGCCATTTCATACAACAGTGTTACCAGAATACGGGCTCCGGAAGCACCGATTGGATGACCGAGTGCAATAGCGCCACCGTTGACGTTGGTTTTGGCCGGGTCGAGTCCGAGCTGGCGGATCACGCCGAGTGACTGTACCGCGAAAGCTTCGTTGGCTTCGACGCGGTCGAGATCACTTACTTTCCAGCCGGCCTTTTCGAGGGCTTTCTGGGTGGCTGATACCGGACCAAGTCCCATTCTTGAGGGATTCAACGCAGTGGTCGCATGAGAAACTATTTTTGCGAGAGGTTTAAGATTGTGCTTTTTAACGAATTCACCTGAGGCGACGACAATGGCGGCGGCGCCGTCATTGATGCCGGAAGCGTTACCGGCAGTCACGCTGCCGTCTTTTTTGAAGGCGGGTTTGAGCTTGCTCAGGGTTTCGAAGGTGGTGCCGACTCTGAAATGTTCGTCTTTCTTGAAAACGATCGGATCACCCTTGCGCTGCGGAATTTCGACCGGAACGATTTCGGCGTCGAACTTGCCGGCTTCCCAGGCTTCGGCAACGCGCTTCTGGCTTTCGGCTGCGAATTTGTCCATTTCTTCGCGGGTGATTTTGAGTTCATCGGCCAGCCATTCAGCTGTCATGCCCATGTGCTCGCCCGAGAACACGTCGGTCAGACCGTCAAGAACCGTGGAATCTTTGAAGCTGACATCGCCAAGAGCGGTGCCGTTGCGCAGATTGGCAACGTGCGGCGCTGTGCTCATGCTTTCCATGCCGCCGGCAACGATACACTGGGCTTCGCCGGCCTTGATCGCATCGACAGCGAGAGCTATGGTCTTGAGACCTGAACCACAAAGCTGGTTGATCGCCCAGGCCGGAACACTTTCTGGAATACCGGCACCGAGAGCGGCCTGGCGGCCGGGGCCCTGGCCCTGTCCGGCCATGAGAACGTTGCCCATCATGACTTCGTCGATCTGTTCGGGTTTGACGCCGGCGCGGGTCAATGCTTCCTTTATTGCAATGCTGCCGAGTTTGTGAGCGGGTACGGCTTTGAGGGTGCCCATGAGAGCGCCGATGGCAGTTCTGGCTGCGCCTACGATGAATACTTCAGTCATTTCTTCTTAGCTCCTGTTCTTAATTGTTCTGGCCTGGTCAAAAATTCTCTGACCAGCGTGTATGTATGAACTCTGACCGGGTGCGCGGCAATCAGCGACACATGCCCGGCCGGAATGACGTGGTAATCGAGCCGGCCCTTCTTCGCGGCCTTGCATTCATGAATGGCGAAAGCCGCCTTCTCGGTGAAAACATGGTCGTCTCGGGCCACCAGGCTCAAAATCGGCACATCGATGTCTTTAAAGTCGACCTTGCGACCACCTACCATGTATTCGCCCTTGTAAAAGGCGTTTTCCTGATAGAGGGTGCTGATCAGCTCGGTGTAAGCCTGCTTGGTGAAATCGACATTGTCGCTGCCCCAGATGTCGAGGGCTTCCCAGATTTCTTTGAAACCGGGCATTTCGAAGTTTTCGAGCAGGCGGCGATACTTGGCGAGCTGATTCTTCGGGTCGAGCAGCGGAAACGAGGCATGAAAGAAATGTGCCGGCACCAGCCCCTGAAAGGCCGCAGTCAGCTTATCGACGTCGAAGCCTTCGGTCGCTGTCCATTGTGCGAGCAGCCCGGAATCGGCGAGATCGAGCGGCGCCGTCAGCAGAAACAGCGTGCTGAGGTCTTCTCTCAGATCAGGGTGCGCCGCATACATGGTGGCCATCATACCGCCGATACATTGCCCGGCGAGCTGGACTCTGGCCTTTCCCGTGATTTTTTTGACCTGGCGAACGGCTCTTTTGACCCATTTGCTGACATATTGATCAAAGCCATAATTGCCCATACCGGCATCAGGATCACCCCAATCTATGAGAAAAACATCGAGCCCGGCGAGCTTCATCTGCTCGATCAGCGAGTGTCCGGGCAGCAGGTCGAGGATATAGTTGCGATTGATCAGCGAGGGAATTATCAGAACCGGGTCGTAATCTGATGCGAACTCAGTGCCGCAACGGTAGAGAGTCCAGCACCCCTGGCGGAACACCTGCACCTTCGGGGTGGGTTCCATGCCCAGTCGATGGCGGTCAGACTCGGTGTAGCTCTTGGTTACCGAGCGCGACAGCATTTCACGGTAAGCTTCCGGAATTTCCTGCGTGGCTTTCACAGCTTCCTGCTCCTGCATTAGAATTTATTTCTTCTGCTTTCTTGCTTTGGCATCTCTTGCTGGCGCTGCTGCTTCCTGCTTCTCGGCGGCGGGTGCCGCTTTAACAGCCGGTTTTGCCTGCTGCGCATCGACGTAGTCTTCGAAACGCTCGGTCAGGTCGATCAGGCGCTCTTCGATGTCGGTAAGCTTCTGCAGAATCTTGACGATTTCGGTGCGCGAGGGCAGGTTCATCGCGGCCATCTGCTCGTCGAGGGCCTTCGAGTAAAAGGCCTTGCCGGTCATGGTGGCGGCAATCGACTTCGACATTTCGCTGATGAACTTCTCGTTGTGAACCAGCTTTTCGAGGTGGTCACCCATAAGTTTTTCCCAGTTTTCTGCCCATTGCTTCATAATATCTTCGCCCATTGTAAACATTGTCGGTCTCCTTTTCAATTCATAAGAAAATCTATGGCACTGCGGCAGGCGTCTTTGCTGTTTCTGCCGGTAGTAATCCCGATATGGCCTGAGGGAATGGTGACTTCGCTGACGGGTGCTTTATCGGAGGCTGGCAGCGCGGTCGTGTGCAGCGGCGCGATATGGTCTTTCCCCGCATTCAAAATCAGGGTTTTCGCGCGGCGGGCGGACGGATCGACCTGGCGACCTTCGGCAGTCATCAGACGGCCCTGTGCCAGCAGGTTTTTCTTGTAGAGGTCGGTGATCAGTTCGTAGTAGGCCTTGGCCGGAAAGCTGACCGGGTCGGCGATCCAGCGTTCCATGGCGTTGTAAAGCTTGATGAAACTTTTGCTTTCGAACTTGTCGTGAAACATTTTTGCCTTCTGATAGACTCCCATCGGCTGCACGAACTGAAACGAGAATGCCAGCAGCCAGCCAGGCATTTTGCCCATACTAGCAGAAAATTCTTCGATCGGGAAATGTTCTGCATAAGTCGCGAAGATGCCGGCGTCTTTGAAGTCGATCGGCGCGGTCAGCAGCACGAGGTGGTCGACGAGGTCGGGTTCGAGGCAGCTGAAGGCGTAAGCCATGGTGCCACCGATACAGTAGCCGAGCAGGTCTACGCTTTTGATGCCGTGTTCGCGGCAGATCTGGCGGATCGCGCGTTTGATCGAGCGGTGATAATAGTGGCTGAGCGGCAGGTGGCCGACTTCTTCGTCGGGGTAGCCCCAGTCGATGAGGTAGGTCGGGCGCTGCTGCGCGAATTCTCTGATAAAGCTGGTTTCTTCGGTAACATCGAGAATATACCACCGGTTGATCAGCGACGGAATGATGAGCAACGGGGTGCCGGTGACGCCTTCCGGGCTCTTGAAGCGCAGCAGTGAAACGTTGCCGGCTGTGTAAACTTCCTCGCGTGGCGTGACGCCGCGCGGGTAGGTATCGAGTTCGCCGGCGGTTTTGCGCATGACGTGCTCGGTGATTGCGTCGAGATGCTGAACCAGGGTATCCATGTTTCCAATCATTTATTGTGACCTTTCTTGAAGGTATAGATATTGAAAATCCCGCACCAGGGCATAAGAATACGAATTTCATATCCCGGGCTTTCGGCGGGATCCCAACGCTTCAACTCTCGCCAGTCGTGAGTATTTTTGAATAGCTATGGCCTGGCGTCAATCGTGCCTGGCTCGGCAGAGCTGCTCTATCCTGCGCAGCTCTGCATAAGCACCTCCCTGTGCAAAAAGTTTACGCTTTTGGGATGCCCGCCTGCGCCCTGAGCAATTATATCAGCCTGTTCTATGAATCAGCTTTAATGCAGTCGTCATATTGCAAGCGGCGAGTATCTTCGTTTTTCTTTGCGGCTCTGTGTCTTTGTGCGAAGTCTTTTCTTTTTGTGTTCGGGCTGCCTTGCGGCAGCCCGAACGGTTCGGCAACATTGCCGGTCAATATAGTGGCTTAGAGTTTCAAGCCGCCATCTACTCCGATAACCTGCCCGGTGATGTATGAGCTCTCGTCGCTGGCCAGGAAGAGATAGGTCTTGGCGATTTCTTCCGGCTGGCCGAGGCGCTGCATCGGGGTCTTTTCTTCGAGCATCTTGATTACTTTCTCGGGAACGGTAGCGAGCATTTCGGTCCAGGTGTAGCCGGGAGCTACGGCGTTAACGCGCACGCCCTTGCGGCCGAGTTCGCGGGCCCAGGTGTAGGTCATGCCGATGACGCCGGCTTTGGCGGCCGAGTAGTTGGTCTGGCCGAAGTTGCCCTGCACGCCTACGATAGAGGAGGTATTGACGATCGAGCCTTTGCCGGCGGCGGTCATTTTGGCGGCCACGGCTTTGCTCATCAAAAACACACCCTTGAGGTTAACGTTGATAACGCGGTCAAAAGCTTCTTCGGTCATTTTGTGAAGAGTTGCGTCAGCAGTGATGCCGGCGTTATTGACCAGACAGTCGATTTTGCCATGAGCGCTGTGAATTTCTTCGACGACTTTGTCGACTTCAGCCGCGTTCGAAACGTCGAGCTTTTTGCCGACGATTTTGCCGGTGGCGCCGTCGGCGAGTTTAACGTCTTTGAGCGCGTTGAGGGCCTTGTCGCTGACGTCGAGAGCGTAAACGGTGGCGCCTTCTTCGGCGAACATCTGGGCGGCCTTGAGGCCGATGCCGGCGGCTCCGCCGGTAATCAGAGCGATTTTGCCATTCATTCTGTTCATGTTGATCTCCTGTCGGTTTCGGGCCTGTTCGGCTCCGGTAAAGTTATTGAAAAAGTATTATTGTATAAATGCGCATTGGACTCGTATTTAATCCCGAAGCTTCGGCCGTCAGCCGGAATGCTTTTTCTTCAGCGACTCGCTTCGCTCACAAGCTTACGAAAAAGCAAACCCGTCTTCCGGCCTCGCAACCAAATTCAATGTTCGTCTATGTAAATTGCTGGCGCGAACTTCTGCAGTTCTTTGCCGGGTGTTTCACCCGCTTAAAATTCGGGGTGTTTTGCGATGCTATAAAAGGCAGGGGGGCTGTCTCAGCGGGCATGTCTGCCGGAGAGACAGCCCCCTTAGCGAGCTGTCGTCGGTTACTTGCCGGCTTCTTTGGTCTTGGGGGTCAGGTTTTTGATGGTTTCTTCATAAACCCTCTGGTAGCGGGCGTTGAACTTTTCGATGTTTTCCTGGTAGAGGTTCTTGAGTTCTTCGTTTGAGCTTACGCTGTTGGTCCACATTTCGTGCATGAATTCAACGTTGCGGTTCATGTGGTCGAAGAACAGTTCCATGTTTTTCTTGGTGTAGCCGCTGTTCTGATCCATGGTGGCGCGCCAGAACTTGTTCATTACCTTGAAGTTGTCCTGCATCATCTGAGTGTACTCGTTAGTAAATTCCATCCACTTATTCATTTTAAAAACTCCTTGAAAATTTTTGATTTCGAACTTTTTGTTTAACTTATTGCTGCGTTGCAAAATTATTATCGTCGATTTGCTGCAAAGTGTCAAGAGTTTTTTTGAAATATTTTTTCAAAGGGAATATTATGCTTTACTGGTGCGCGTTTATGCGTTTTGCGTTTGCGTAAAAAACTCGTTGGCTCACGCAGAACGACTATAAAAACGTCATCCTGCCCGAAGTCGCAGGATCTCATTGAACAGGAATTGCCGGCTATCGATTTTCGCACAAAGACACAGGGGTTCGAAGAAGAAGAAGAAGAAGAAGAAGAAGAAGAGTAACCGCAGATGACGCAGATTGCCGCCGATTAGAAATCTGGGGAGGCAGCAGCCATGAGAAAGCTGGAACTGAAGCCGGCTTTGTGCTGCGACAGGCTTGCGACGAAAGCTGGTCCAGCGCTCTCTGGATTCTGCGACTTCGCTTGACGACTGCGCGCAGAATGAGAATATAATCGTCGTTCTGCGCGGAATCGCAGGATCTCATTGAATGAGAATTTGGCAGCAATCGCTATCGGGTTCGGTATCGATTATTCTATTGTTGAATGGCCTTCATTGCTCTTAACTCTTTTCAACCCTCTTGATATCGGCGTCATATGCGGTTCCGGCCTGCTCTTCGTGTCTTTGAGTCTTCGTGTGGTGCTCTTATTTGCTCTGCAGCAAAAAGCCGCGATTTTGCTATTGCAGCAAAACCGCGGCTTGATACTGTTTAAGGGTTACCATTCATAGTAGCGGTATTTGCCTTCGAGCGACTGCGCGCGGTTGGGCGACACCAGAATGGTTCCGCCCGTATAGGGAGAGGGCCGGGTCTGGTTGCTGCCTGCTTTTTCGAGTTGAATGCCGTCAAAGAACACAGACTGCGATGCGATATGGTTTTCTGTAGTGTTTTGCAGCACCATATAGGTGTTTGAAGCTATTGCCGTATTCGGGCCGGTAAAGCTGAAATAGACACGGTGCCAGGTCATCGGCGGGTTATTGGTGCGGTTGGTCATAACTACACCACTGTTGATCGTGCCGGAAGCGGTAAGAGAACCGCTGCTGTCGATCAGTATGCCACGCCAGGTCTCGTTGCCGTCGCCATCGACCTCAAGCAGCCTGATTGCTGCAGATGCAACCGGATCAAGACTTACCCACGCTGACATGATCCATGTTGCGCCTGGTGGTGTCCAGGTAAGGGTTGCCACTTCCTGCCAGGCGCTGCCGGATGCAAGGTCCGGGCCGTTTACGCTGGTTACGACGTTACATTCAAGTGTAAGCTGATCACCATGCAGAGGAAATGCGCCAACAAAGGTTCCGTCCTGCAGGGTTTGCGTGCCGGAGTATACCCCGGGAGCACGCCCGACGGCGGGTGTAATCGAGACTGTGCCGGTGCCGGCTTCTCCCACCAGCAGTCCGCCTGGTATTGAGAAGTTTATCTCGGCGGCAGTGATTGCGTCGCCGGCTGGAATCAGGTTCATGCTGGCTTTGACCCAGTCGAGCATCAGAGGGACATTGCCGATGTTTCGATAAGAGATCTCGAAGTCTGGCGAAGGCGTGCCAGCCGGAATATTGCCAAGGTTCAACGGTGACAGAGTAAATATTTCTACAGCCGGAATCTCGCTGATATCCACCCGCACCTGAAAGGTGCCGCTTGCCTCAAAGCCGTCGGGAACCCCATTCCCGTTATCGTCTTCAAAGGCTGTGTAAGTGCCGATATACAACCCTGCCGGCTGCGAAGGCAGAATCGTCAGACTGGCGATGCAGTCGTTCTTAGTTGCAGCCGAACTGACTGTGAAGTTCGTAGGAATAAATTCGAGGCAGGAAGCGGGAACAGCGTCGGCGCCTTTGGTAAGAGGCGAAATTTCCCGCCAGGTTCCGTAAGAGAGCGTGGTGGTAGTGTCATTTTTAACCCAGAACAGCTTATTGTGCGGGCCAACACTGGTGATAGTGCCGAAGTCTATCAGAGGCTGCACCGAAAGCAGTTTCTGGCCGACTGTCAGGCTCAAAGTAAAGGTTGCGCCTGGTTCGCCGGCATCCCAGTTTCCGTCGCCGTCATCATCTAGAAACATCACCTGTTCGCCAGAGTACGGATATCCTGTTTGCCCTGTCGGTACAGTTACCAGAATAGTTGCGTTAACCATAGTTCCGATGGCCAGATTGTTGGTGGCAGGCTCGGGAATCATGCTGATTGACGCAATTGGAATCGGGCCGGCCGATACCGGGTCTAACGGTGCCTCGAGCAGGCAGACGTCGGTGGCAATATCCAAATTGCCGTCATTGTATATCGAAATGTTGATTGAGCCGGTTTGGCCTGCCGGCACAAAGCCAAGATCAGCAGGGTTTGGCTCTACTCTTATTATTCGCTTTGAAACGACTTCAATCTCAAGAGTCGCGGTATCGCTTGCTTCAAGTGCATCAAGAACACCATCGCTGTCATCATCGTTCCAGACCAGCAGGGTTGCAGTATAGCTGCCGGGCATGGTGCCGGCCGGCACTGCAACCGACCAGTAAGCTGATTTGGTCTGGCTTCCGGACATGGCGTCGAAAACTGTTGGATTGAAAATACATACTGACGCCGCCATGGTCGCAGTTCCGGTGGTCAGATCCGTTATCGCCTTCGCTTTGGTTTTTTTCAGAAGCAGCTTGCCAGTGTTCTGAACTTCGAAAAATGCGCTGTCAGATGTGCTGCCGGGCAGAGCCCCGGTAATCCTTATCGGGTCTGTGAGAATTGCGAGCGATTTGCCGCCAACCTGACAGAGCACATTAAAGCTGTCGTATGGGTCTTCGACCGGGCTAAACGTACCGGGGTTGTCTTTGTCGTCAAAAATCAAGGCAGGGGTGGCGACAAGATTGGCATAATTGCCATCGGGTTGCGGAGTTGTGCCATCTATCGTTATCGAGCCGACGGCATCAAAAATCTGGCCAATAGCAAGAGTGTTAGCCGGCAGCGGCAGGAACTCATACCAGATTTTTCCGAGCGTTTGTACCGGAGTCTCGGCTGAGTAAAGATCGACATCAGCCCAGACAAGATCGACCAGCTCGACGCTGCCGATATTTTTGAGCTGGAAGCTCATGGTTGCCGACTCACCGGGCACCCGGCCGCCGAAGTCGATTGTTCCTGACAGCACCTGAATCGCCCGGTATTCGTTAACATGCACCTTCATGAAGAAATTGAAGAACGGTTCGTCACCGTTTAGTTCATCGTTGCCGTCGAGGTCTTCATAAATGGTCTGACCGCCCTGATAATCGCCGACAGGAACACCGGCCGCAACGTATAGAGACATTGTCGCGGCTACTGTTGTGTGTGAAGCAACTACTGCTGGAAGAGTCGGGATAATGTTTTCACCTGGTATGACGCCGGTGCCGCCGAATATCAGGTCACCCTTAACCAGCTTAAGTTTGGTGAGATCGAGATCGCCCGTGTTTTCTATGGTAAAAGGCACGTTGCTGATCGTGTAAGTCGGAGTTCCGTTGCCCATGTCGATCGGCGTTGGCGATGCAACCAGAGCCATGTCCCCGATGCCTATTCTAACCTGAAAAGTATCGCTGGCCTCGGTATCGACCGTATCTTTAAGACGCCAGTTCATCAGGTAGACGCCCGGCGTTTCAAACTCCCATACGTCGGCTGAAATGCTTGCAAGCAAAACACCGTCGGTAGCGAGAGCCTGCGGGCCGGCCGGGAGTATGGTAACGGTAGTTGTGGCGCTGAGCCCGCCATCGTCAAGCAGTTCAAATTCGAGTGAGCTGAGGTTGACGTTACCGAGGTTAAGCGCGGAAATGGTCTTAGCTGTTGTTATCGAGTCCTGTGGCCAGTTACCGATATCGATGAGAGTTTCGTTAACGTCAACAATCGCTGTTTCAAGCACATTCACCTGCACGGTAAAGGTCGCATAAGGCTCTTCGGCCTCGCGGGCACCGTTTTCGATATAATAATCATCGAACGCATCCATGATGGCCGTGTATGTGCCAGAGGCCTGATTATAGGGTATGTAAAGAGAAAAAGACGCTGTCTTCGAGTTTGATACTGCGATTGAAAAGTCACTTGCCGGCGAAAATGTGATGTAGCTGCGATGTATGTAATCTGAATCATTGGTATGAACGAGATGCGAAGGTCGCCAGGCAACATCGGTCAGTTCTACATTTCCGGAGTTGACTACGCTGGTGGGCCCGACCCATTTGAGTTCGCCGACTTTCATGTCGCCAAAGCCAATCGTCGTAGACGCCAACGCAATTTGCCGCTGAGCGATGACGATCGAATTCGATATATCTGTGCCAGTGACGGTTGATGCGTCATTGAGATCAGTTCCGGTGAAGGTGGCGATCATGCTGTAGCTGGCTGGATCAAGGCCGCTGATCGTCTGGGCACTGCAATACCAGGTGAAGGTCGCCGGAAAGCCCGGTGCTATATCGGCGCTCGCCGGTACTGGCCCGACCAGCTCTGATAAACTGCCGCCCGCGTTGCTGGTTGGCACAGGAGTAGTCGGAGTGACGTCCGCAATGGTCGATCCGCTGGCAACCGGGTTTGTTACGCACAGTGTCACAGTGACTGTTGCGCCTACTTCGACCGGTTCAGGAGAGAGAAGCAAATCACCTGTCAAATAGCTCTGTTCCTGGTTTTCAAAGTAAAGTTTTCCAAGAACTCCTTTGAATGTATATTTTGAGCCAGATTTTGAATAATGCCTTATGTCGATGCGCCAGGTGCCATAGTTGGTACTGCTGGTATCAGAGGTTTTGAAAAAAGGTATTATCACCCCCGCGCCGCCTTCTAGATAATCGCTGAAGATAAGTGCAGCTGCCTCAGTTTCTGGAGCGATCGGGTTGTCATATACTGCAATGATGTAATAATTAGGATTACCCGAGGTGCCACTGAATTTGCCATAGATTGTCTGCCCATGGTTAAAAGCATATTGTTCAGGTATATATGGCGAATCGTTGGCTGAGAGCATACCTGCCAGGTCTAGAATTTCCCATCCCCCGGTGCCACCCGGTGGCGAAGATACGACGTTTGTGGGGTTATTTGCATCAAAACCACTTACTGTTGCGGTTATTGTTCGTGCGCCATCTGTAGCAGCCGGGTCAATATCCACATGGAAACGGATGTCAAGATATCCCTCTCCTGGAATCAGCGTGCCGCTTGCAGGCGAGACAACGGTTTCGCTATGAAAACCTGTTGGAGCATAGGTGAGACTGGCTGTATTGAAAATAGCATCAGCCTGTCCGCTGTTGGTGACTCTGACATCTACTATCAGGTCTTCCTGCCCGGGTGATACTTTATCATAAACTTCATTCAGCGATGCTATTGCCAGGCTTGGCGGAGTCTGAACGACACAGATGTTGCTTGAGTTTGTCGCGGCCCAGATTTTGGGATCGACAACCACATTGTTGTCAAAGCCAAATGCAGCGCATTGTAGAGATAAGTCGCCGAGTGCCGTTGCCTGCCATTGTAGCTGATATGATTTGCTGGTTGCCCCTGCAATATCTTGGCGAACCGGAATTGGACCGCTTACCCACGCCGCGCCGCCAGTTACCAGAGTCATGGTTGCCAGTTCGACGTCCACTGCGGTAGCACTTCCGATATTGTTTACAGTAACAGTTGCGATAAAAGTCTGGCCAAGGCTGACGGTGTCGGGCAGGGTGACGCTGAGAGTGAGACTTGCCGGGTTGCCTACTTCGAAATAGTTCTCGGCCAATGTAATTGAGTCAAACACGCGGGTACAGGTAACCCGCCAGGTGCCTGCTTTTGCCAGTGAAATGATTTCGTCATCGAACAGGCCAGTATTGTCAGTGGTGATTGCCGGATCCGAAAAGGTCACCTCGTTGTCATCCGGATCATACCAGCGCATGCGGTGTTCTTTGAGTGGCGCCAGATTTTCGGCCCGGCCATACACAGTGTAAGAGCCAACATTGAATGAAGTCTGCGGTATATCTCTGGAAGCATCTTTGAACGTATCGACAAAGCCGGCGACTATTGTCCATTGGCCTTTGAAAGTAGCCCCATCATTGTTCGAAGATGGAATCAGCAGGTTGGCATCGCGAAATTTGATCCAGGCATCTATGGTCGCGGTGCCGGTAGCCGAGCCCGGATCGACTTCGAGAAGGTATCTTACCGACGATGCCTGTCCGGCGTAAACAGCAATTGGCAGGGTAGTCTGGGGAACTATATTCTGATAGCTGCCCCAGCTGAATTTGAGCTCGGAACTGTCCCATAGCGCGGCGGCGTTGTCGTCGCCTTCGTTTTCGACCAGAATATCGACCGGAACATCGGTCTGGCCAAGATATACTGTGGCTGGTGTTGTCACGCTGAGCACCTTAAGTTTGGCAGGGGATCTTATTAACCATGTGTGGGTAGAAATTGCATGAGTGTCATAGACATCGATACCGGTGATGTTGTTGGTTCCGGTGGCCGTAGCATCTATCCAGTCTGTGTCAGGAGTACTCGAGGCAAGAACATCGACTGAAAAAGTAACAGTTATAGGATTTTGACCGTTTTTGGGAATAATAGTGCCGGTTGCAGGGCCAATGAGAGTCCAATTATATAGCCCAACTGCCGGAATTTTAAAGGTCAGGCTGGCGCCTCCGAAAGAGATATCAGACGGGCCAGGGTTAATAAGCGTAACGGCAACGGGTACGCCGCCCTGTCCCTGAGTAACAGACGTTTTAGGGCTGGAAACCTGAGTGATTTCGATGCGGGTGCGCCTATACAGGCAGGCAACGCTTCTGGGCGATTCTATGCCACGCTTATCGACGTCTGTTATACAATAATACAGATCGTTTTCGGTCGGATTATGTTCGTAAGATGCGCTGGGAGATGTGTCTACCAAAGTCCAGGGTTCGGCTCCGGTCTTGCTCGAATAAATTTTGTAGTAGTCCAGCGCGTAGTTCCCGCCAGCCAGGGTTGAACTCGGGTTCCATGTCAGCGAAGCAGTTCCGGTAACGTTTTCTGTTACTTGAAGTCCGCTGGGACTGAAATTACAGTAGATTCTATCGAACCAGTGGTGAACGTGGTTGTATTTTGGTTGTCCTGTTGCATCAATCGGCGAAACAAATAGACCCCAGTTCAATTTGATTGTAAAAGATTCTCCTGCTGGTAGAAGTGCTGTCCACGTTGCCGGTCGGAACGGCCCGGTTGCAATCTGGTCATTACTACCCGAATAGCTTGCTGAACGAAAGCGGGTGCCGAAAAGAGTTCCGTCCGACCCTTTATACAGTCCTCCGTTAGCCGATATTGACCAATTTTGTCCGTTGGCAAACAAATCAACCATGTAGTAGTCTGAAACACGAATGTCTACGTAGGCCGCTGAAGCCAGCGTATTACCGCCCTTCAATGCCTGGTAGAATTCTACCAGCATTGTGCCGTCTGATTTGAAGCCGTTTTTACAATCTATCCATGCATGTGTGCTGCCGGGGGGGTCTCCGACGCTATCGTCGTGCTCGTATCCAATGGTGAAATAGCTACCATCGTTTATTTCAAAGAAAGTCCAGCTGCCGGTGTCAGTTTCAAGCTCTGCGTTTATAGCCTGCTCCAGCGCATAAGCTGAAATTGGCAGAAGAACGATTGCCATTATCATAAGTGCCTGTAGCCAGTTCGTATTTCGCTTGAACCCTGATTTAGAAATATTTATAGCATTCATAGCTGTTCTCCTGCGTTTTCTTCAGGAATGTCTTGTAACGCCGTAGCCGCCTTAGGCATGCTTTTCCTGAAACTCAATATCAGTCTTATCAGAAATACATAGCCGAGGAGCATCAGCAGGCGCATGCCGTAGAGCCAGGTGAAGTCATCGATGGCCTGGCCGCTCAGGGCTGATTCATGCAGCTTTTCGAGACGGGCGTCATTATGCAGTTCGGCCATGGCCAGCGAAAGCTCGCGTAGCTCGGTGTCGAGTGGAAAGCGGTTGAGGTAACTTCTTAACTGCTTTTGTGCTCTGCGATAGGGAAGCATGCTTATCAGAACAAGCAATTCGTCTCGGGCTATCGCTCGATCTCTGAGAGAAGTTGTGAACGGTTGCGAGCTTCTTTCGACTGTCCAGTCCGGGGATGAGGCTGGAACTGCCAGGTCATGAGCTCCTGCCTTATTCCAGAGCTTGTTGGCGATCAGATCGTCGCCAGCTTTTCCCGCTCGTCTGGCTTTCTCAATGAGTTGCAGGGCCTGACGCGAAGGAATCGACGGTGGCGATACGGCCGTTCTGGCCGTAACTGGCAGTGTTGTAAGTATCAGCAGTAACAGCAGGATGATGCTAAAACAAGATGAGATATGGCCTGTTCTAACGTTTTGGGTGCTTATGCGGGCATTTGTGGTGAAAATTACTGGCATCTGGTTCATTATTCACCTCTGCCTGAGGCAGAACCCTGAAGTATCTCAATTTTGCGCTGCAGCTTCTGGCATTCCCGGGTCAGGCGGGAGCATTCCGGGCATGCAGCAGCCTGCTGTTTGCGTCTATCAGCCTCAATATTGTCCTTAAAATCCTGCATTGCCCGCCAGCCCTGCCATACCAGCAGAAACAGTAGAATTGGCAGTGTCAGAAGTCTTATGAAAAGACCCCAGAGCGAATAACCTGTGTGTTCGGTTGAATTTGCGAAGAGGCTGGCCGGCAGTTCCTGTCCGGGGGTGAGCCATGGCGGCCGGGCGAGTCGCGGTTCGAGCTGACGGGCCTGGCGCCACAATTCTTCGGCTTCCATCGGGCGGTGCGCTTCGTAGGCCCGCAAAGACTTGGTCAGCAGGTTCGCGATGGACGAGTCTGCATCGGCAAGGCTGGCGGGCGTGATAGCAATGATTGCCAACAAAACGAGTGTCAGACAATACACCGAGCGATTGAAAAAAGCGCGGGTCTTGAACGGTTGGTAACAGCCCGGGTCTGCCAGCTGGGAAATCTGCAGCAAAAAATTGGCGTGCTGCAGCGAATAGCTCGCTTTTGCCGCAACAAACCCCAATGTTACCGGGTTCTGCCCGATACAGGCGATGTCTGTATAATTTTTTTTCACCCTGTCTGATTCTAACAAAAATATCGGGTTTGATCTATCTAATTGTACCAGTTGCAGGGCCAGCCTTCTTAGCGCTTTCCTGATCCTGTTGTGCGCAAAAGCTCATTCAAAGCTGCAATGCCCTGAAGACGGGCTTGTTTTTTTGTAAACTTGTGAGCGAAGAGGTTTGCCGAAGGCAAAGGCCAGCTCTGAGCCAATCCTGGAAAAAAAAAGCGTTTGCGGCTTCCGCCACAAACGCTTTTTAGCTGAATAAACTGTTAAATCACACGTGCTTTCGCCCTTTGAACATGTAGATCAGTATGCCGACAGGGCCTGTAATAAGAGTGAAAAGAGCCCAGATCAGGCGATGTCGCAAGCAACGGCTGTCCTGCGCGATAAAGCCCACGGCTATCGTCTGAAAAAGAAAGGCGAATATTGTATAGGCTGCCAGAAGTGCTGGAAAGAATCCCATGGTTGTTCTCCTTGTTACCTGCCAAACAGGCTCTTGATGCCGTTGCCAATGGTTTTGGCCACCGACGAAGATGCGTTGCCGACCTGATTTACCAGCCAGCCGCCAGCCTGTAGAACTGAGCCACCGGCAACCGCCGCGCCACCCAGAATGGTGTTGCCGATGCCGCCCTGGTTCATGCGGTCTTTGCCCCAGCCGGTCATGCTGTTTCCAAGAACGCTGGGTATGCGCGAAGACATGCTGATAACGGTGCCGGGCAGACCAAGAATCAGCTTCGAGGCGCCACCGGCAAACTGACCCCAGTCGCGGCTGTTCCAGCCGGTGACGACTTCGTTGACGCCTGAGGCCATGTTATCTTCGGTCGCCGTCGCGAACGGAGTGCCGCTCGAACTGCCGTTGATATCGATCATCAGGTTTTTATAGCCGAGCATCTTACCAAGAAAAGTGTCGCCGAGAGGCTTCTGCCAGGCCTGGGTGAATTCGTCGATATCCATTTCATGACCGGAACGGGTTCCCCAGTAAGAGTCGCGCATGCGTACCGAAGTGATCTTGCCAGAATCATCGCGGGTGTAACCGTAGATATTGACCCAGTGCGGAGTGCCGTCTCCTGAATCGACGAGCACGATAACCGGTTTGCCGTCATCGATCTTTTTTGCGATGTCTTCGATCGAGCAGTTGTGGCGCTGCTGTGCTTTAACACCATTTTTGTTGAGATGGTCGACGATAATCGGCGGCGAAGTGAAAATGCCGCGCGGATTGCTTGCTTTATAAATATCCTGAGCGTCCATGTCGATACCCAGGCCTCTGAAAACTGAGGTCATCGCGAACTGACCGCAATAATTGTCGCCGTCTATCGAGATTTTTTCGTCTTCGTAACCCGGCAGAATCTTGCTGTTGCTGTCTTTTTCTTCGGGCGCACTGGCGACAGGCTCATCTGAAACGTTATCTTCTTCGTCGGTCGGCAAAACCGGTGTCAGTTCGTTTTCGGGTTCGTCTTCAGGCTCGCTGACGATTTCGTCATCAGCCACCACCGCTTCAGAAGACTCTTCTGGTTTGGCCGCTGCAGGCTCTTCCTGTTCGGTGGCCTTAGGAATAGTTATTGTGCTGTCTTCATCGAAAGGCCCGGCGAACCCGGTCGCTGAAAGCGTTAAGCTGACAGAAACAACGAAGACGACCAGAATAAACGTGAATAAATTCAAAGACTTCTTCATAGAATACCTCTTTCAAGAAGCTGATTAATTCTAACAGTACAACTGGTGAACCGCCAGAGGATAAAGATTTAACAGATATACCAATAATACCGCAATCTTATCAGAAAGTTTATTTTTTTATATTCAGTCGATATTGAACAGATCGCTGCTTGGTGGTTTACCTGACTCATGTCCTGAAACGCTTGCGGCAGAGCCGCGGCGGGTTTTGTATTCGACGCCTGGCGGTGGCGGCGAATCGGTAAAATGCATGACTCCATTGGCATCTTTCCATTGATAAATCGTGCCGGGGCGATGGACAACTGGAGGCGAAACCGTTGTCGGCGGGTTCACCGTCGAGGTGCTGCCAGAACCTGCCTGGTTGCCGCGACTGGACAGATAGCGTTCGACATTCGACGACTGGCCCAGAATTGCACGCATCTGTGCGGCAGTGAGATTGCCGAAGGTTTCTCGGTCGAGAATCTGCGCAGCAGTAAAGGCGTGTTGCGGGTAGTCTTTGACAAAATTCTTCAAAAAAGCAGCCATGCGGTTGTCGCGGTTGTTGTGCTTCGAAAATGAGTCGAGAACAAGCTTCTCGCCATCTGGAAGCTCTCTGGCCAGCCTCGTGAAAATCAGGGCGTTGATCGCTTCTACGTGCAGAAAATCTTCGCCGGAAATCTGGCCGCCGGCGATCGGGTAGGTGTCGTAACCACCCTCGGGCTTTTCGATTTTAACCGTCTGCAGGCTGTTTCTCGTGTAATTTTCTTCCTGCGGGAAGAAGAGTGCCTTGATGAAATTGGCGAAACCCTCTGCAAAAGAGGCTTTGGGCGCAGTCTTTTCGTTTGAGTAGTGGTTGTCGTCGAACCCGTAGCCATCGTGCTCAATAGCAGTCAGGTCGAGAGCGTGCCCGAACTCGTGGGCGTAGGTGCCTTTCATCTGCTCGGCCGCGTTGGGGCCATAACCGATGCAGTTCACCCCACTGATGCGCATTTCAGAGTGAACGTTGTAGGCCCCGTTTTCGTATCGGTATACTTTGGCATTCTGTGGCCAGAAGTCATCTCTGATTTTTGGGTAGCGCCCGGTGTCTTCGTAACCTGTGATATCCATCAGGTCTACCTTTATGCTACCGTTATCGCTGGGATAGCGCGGCTTCAGCTCGTTGAATTTCTGGTGTGAAGAAAACCGGCAGGTTTCGAGCAGACCGCGTTGCAGGTCGGTCAGCCGGCTTTCGTCACCGCCCATCAGCTGCAGCAGATGCGCTTCATCGCGCACCTGAACCGATCTTACCAGGTAGGCATTGCGGCCATCTGCCGATTCGACCAGAGTTTCGTTGCTGCCGGTCGCCCGCATCAGTTCCTGAACCGGCCCGTAGCGGGTGATAACCGAATAGGTCATGCTCTGCGTAACTGCCGCGAACAGGCTGCCGGCAAAGATGCAGAAAAAGAGGGCAACAAAAAGTTCAAGATGGCGATGCAGTCTCATTCTCATTTTTTACTCCCGGCCTGGTCGGCAAAAAAACGTACCGCCTCAGAATACTTCGCTTTCTTCTGCGCGTTGCTGCTGGCGATTTCCTGAATCTTTTGGCGTTCGAACTGATCCGGGTATGTACTGGTGTCGCCGGCGACCGCGATAACTGCATCATAATCAGGCAGATACTTGACCCCGATCTTTACCCAGGACCCGATTTCGTCTGGTTGCTGGCCGGTTCTGGTGGCAAGAACCCGTATTTTTCTCGCCGAATCTGGTTTGAGCTCTTTGAGGGTGCGCAGATTGGTCAGAACCTTGAGGTCTTTGGAACTGTCGAAGTAAATCTCAAGATCGCTGAGATTGCCGAGTGCGCTTTCGAGAATCACCGACAGCTGGAGTCTGCCATTGATGTCGAAACGTGAGTCACTCACCAGCAGCGAAAGGTTCGGCGGCAGCTGATAGCTGAACTGGTCTGCCGGCGGCCGGGCCGATGTTGCAGTGGCGATCATCGACAACATAACAAGCAGTAGAAACACTCCTGTGGACGGCATCTTCATGAGAATCTCTCCTGTTTTCGCAAATCTTCGGCAATCGGCGCAATCTTTTGATAGGTTGCTCTTCTGGATCAGCTGTCGGATTTAACCTTCGCTTCGAGGTCGCGCAGGCGCTTGAGAATTTCGGCCATGGTTTCGTCGTTGCCTTCGGGTTCGGGCTCAGGCTCGGGGGAAGGCTTCTGCTGTTTTTCTGCTTTTGCCGGCTGCTGTGCCATGAAGGGGTTGAAGGGTGACTGCATCCAGGGGTTCTGGAACGGCATGGTCGGCATCTGTGGCATCTGAGGCATGCCGGGCATGGTTGGCATGCTGAACTTGCCTTCCTGGAAGTTCTTGTAGACATCCATCATCCAGGGAAAAAACTTCTGGAAGAAACCTTCGATCGCGTCAGGCGGCGATTGCAGGATCATCTGATAAAAGGTGAGCGGAAGCAGATCGTAGCGTTCTTCGAGCAGAACCTGCATGAGAATGTATTTGGTAATGTCTTTGCCGGTGCTTTTTTCAATGACCTTTACGCGATCGCCGCGTTGCAAAAAATCTCGGATTTCAGTCAATGAAACGTAGCGGGCTTCTTCGACACAGTAAAGACGACGGTTATCGTACTTTTTTATCAGTATTTCTTTCACTCAAGACCTCGGCAATGTGATTGAGGGCTGCAGGAATAATGGTCAGGCCGACATGGTGCGTGTCGAGAACTTTGACGCCGCCAAGCCGGGCGCCTCTCGCCCGCAGACCCTTCGTCCAGGTCGCGCTTTTCAGGAAAAGCACGCCGTCGCTGTCGTCGGCAAATTCTCCAACCGGCAGTTCCAGCCAGCCAAACTTGACCGTGTCGATCGTTTGCTTGGTTCCGGCGAGAACATGACAGGTGACCGAAGGATCAATGCCCTTTTCGTTGAGCAATCTTATCACATCGCCGCCTTCCTGTATAGCACGGTCGATGCCGTCTGATACCAGGAGGGTCGAAACGCCGCCATTATAAAGAGCCGACCGGGTGTAATTGGCGTCGGGCGTGCCACTCTGGCTGTTGAAGCCGATGCCATCTTTTACCCAGTTGTGCAGCATCTGAAACTGCCCGGGAAATAGCTTGTTGTGATGATAGTTGTCGATGAACATGCCCTGCCAGAGCATGGATTCCGGGCCGAGGGGGGCAGCCAGATTCTGCTGCTTCACGGTAAAATTGTAGGCATAGTATCTGAAAGCTGTATCTATACCCTTCAGCGGTGACGCCACGAATACGATGTTGCGAATATCGTGACGGAACGGAGTCAGCCATTTGAATTCGTGTGTGTTGTCGCCGAGACTGGAAGCGTAGATTCTGACCGACATCGCGCCTTTGCTGTGGCAGATGACATCGACCTTGGAAGAACCGGTAACCGATTTTATGCGGTCGATGGCGTTGGCGAGCTGCTGTGCCTGCAGAAAATTGCAGCCGTGCGGGTGCGAATAGGTTATGGCGAAAACGGCAAAACCCTTTTTTACGAGGAACTGCATCATGCCTGGCTTTTCGATGTGCCCGTCTTCTGGCAGGTCGAATGTCCAGGGGTGGCAGAAGCCACGGCAGGCATTATCGCCGGCGCCATGTACAAGCAGGACCGGAGTTTTGTTCCGCGCTCGTGTCCAGTTCGGGGCGAAATGCAGCAGAACGTTGCGTGAATGCGGCTTGTTGGTGTTGAAAGCCTTTTGAATTATGCGATGATTCTGCCGGCTCTTGATATGAAAATTCTCGGTGACGAAATGCGGGTCGTCGTCTTCGAGCAGTTCGATTCGATCCCAGGGGTTGGCATCGCGGCCGCTCAGGTCACTGATGACTTGAACTTCGGCACCGACCGGCAACTGGCCGATGAACGCAACCAGCAACAGGCAGCAGAAGAGGGCCTTTATAAAATCAGATGTCAGAAAACAGTTTCTGCGCATTATATTCACTACTCTATACACCTTGCCTTGCCAGGAATTATATTCTTATCGAACTACTGGTGATCGGCTGCTTCGCAAGATAATAGCTAATGAATACGGGTCAGAACAGACAAAGCCTGCCAGATCACTCCTGCATGAATAATTCTAACCGAAAATTATCATATTTCCAAGGGGCCACCCCCGCTTTTTTTACATTTTTTTGCGCAAAGCGGTACATAGTGCTGTATTCGTGCTCAGCAAAGCGGTTCTCGTTCTCGTAATCGGTGCCGCGAGTGGTCTGGCAACATTGAATCTGGTGTTATCCGTCATTGCGACTGCGAGGCATAGCCGAAGCAGAAAGCAATCTCACAGACATAAGGATTGCTTCGTCGCTGCGCTCCTCGCAAAGACCATTTTTTACCATGCGATTCAACTTTGACAGACCACTAGTTCTCTGTCACATAAGAGTTTAAGAATACAATCTGAGAGTCTCTGCTTTTGCCGGGCTCTCGGCGGAATCTCATTCGCTACAACTCTCACCAGATGAGAGTATCGTTGAATAGC
>Ga0116143_10002121_pt1 | contig 22275 bp, 12 predicted proteins | sample AD_UKC034_MetaG_FD_89745 | JGI IMG/M metagenome (GOLD analysis project Ga0116143, IMG submission 89745) | Active sludge microbial communities of municipal wastewater-treating anaerobic digesters from USA - AD_UKC034_MetaG | ecosystem: Engineered > Bioreactor > Anaerobic > Digestate | place: USA...
CTTCTTTAGAGGTAGAACCGCTAAATACCTCACCAAACTGTCTAAGTGACTCTTTTTCAATTTCTTTATTTATAGCATCCTGTAGTTTAGTAAATTGGTCATCTGTCAACGGTATATAGCCACCTTCCTTATCTTGGCAAATGCCTATAATATCGTCCTTTAAACTTCTAGTATAAAAATAAGTAGTTACACCTACCTTTATTGTCTTATAGGAACTGCTATTACCACTAGAGACATTCCTTGCTAGGTCTAGAGCAGCTATTTGATTCACATTAGTCATCACATCTCCGCTACCTTGATAGTATTGTCCTGTTTTTTCATTATACTTTCCTAAAGCTCCATAATCTTTTGTAACAACTACTGCCTCTAAAGTAGGTTTAGGAGCATAACTACTAGCTGTTGTTTTAGTATGGTGTATACGAGGTTTTCCCTCATATACACTTTCGTATATAAAAGAACCATTAACTAATGTATCACGTATTACATCTGTATAAAAAGCATCAGCATTAATTAAATTGTTCAGATGAAGCTGGGAACCCAGGTTATTTCCAACTTTTGAATTAAATCTAAGAGTGTCAGTTTTAGAAAAATTTACTAGAAACTCCATAGCCTGTTCTGTAAAGGACATCCCAGTAGTAGGGTCTGGAGTAAAGGCTGCAATAACTTCATTGTTGGGTCCTACAATTTCTATACTAGAAGTAGTATTTGCAAATATTAATTTCCTATCTCCAAAATATAATAAGCTCTCTAATTTATTTTTAGCCTCTAAACGACCCTCTTTACCATGCAGTGGTACTTGTTTACCATTGCTATCCTTTTTAAACTCTACTAAAACATCTACAGCAGCTTTAACTGATTTATAAAGGCTTGATGTTTTCTCTACTTCATGCAGGGATTTAACATTTAATGCTACAGGATACCAACCATTATCTGCCCCTTTAATAAAAGTCCACATACTTCCCGGAGAAGCATTTTTAGGCACTTGTATTCCTTTAGGAGTTCTCCATGTTGAGAAGCCATTATGTCTTACCATTAATAAACCACCCCATTGAGTGCCTTCCTTACCAGTAATCATATCTGAAGCTGTATCTTTAGTAGTAACGTCGGTATAAGAATCTTCATCTAATTGTAATCTACCTTTAAATACTCCCTTTACTGTGGTATAAGCAGGTTCGGAAGTAGTTCCAGACATTTTAAAATTAGATAAAGTCCATTGTGGCACTAATCTCCACTTATAACCCTTATCCTCATCTTTTTCATTTTCTACCCTAGACCTTGCAGCAGCTTCTCTTATATAATCATAGGAAGCCTTAGAAGATTTATCATCCCTATTAAAGCCAACAGTTCCTATAATCAAATAATGTTTACCAGCAATAGTTATTGTATTGGAGTCTTCGAATTTATATTTTGAAATATCACTATCCGTTATTTCAACGGCTGTCATAGGGGGCATATCATCTTTAACATTCCCTTGCCTTGTATAAAAAGAGGAATAAGGGGAATCTGAAGTAATAAAATATACTTTAACCTCGTCCACATTACCATAACTTATACCATATAAATAATTATATATTTTACCGGTATTTAAGTTGTCGAATACACCAAACCCTTGTAATACAGCATTTCTTTTTTGAATGGTATCCCCTGCTCCACTATTAGGGGCATACTTGCCATTGGCATCTTTCTTTTTTGTAAATTCAGAATCTAGAGTTACTAAATAATTTGAAGAACTTGTAATAGGGGGAGTTTCTATAGCTAAAGGGGAGCCTGTATTTGTAACACCGCTAGGGGATGCAATATCATCTGCTGTAGCACTTTCAACAACTATATTTTTTTCATTATCTGTTTTTTTGTCAGGTTCCTCTTTTTTATCCTCCTCTTTCTTTTTTTCTGTATTTTGTTCTTCTTCTTTTATACCATCCTTTGAATCTGTATCTTCAGCATTATCTGTATTATCATAGGACTGTTCTTCTGCATCTTCTACGGGTATAAAGTCTTCCTCCTCTATGGTAATTAATTCAGGGGCAGCTTCAATACTAAGTGGTGGTGGAGTATTATCATCACTATTTTCCATAGTACTGTCAGTCTTAGTTTCTGAATTATCCATAATTCCTGGGGCTGAGGAATCAGCAGAGGACTGGTCTGTATTGCTTACAGCAGAAGAAGGTACATCCGCTGGAGCTTGTACTTCAGTATTTGTTGCAGCTGTTTGGTTTTTTTCAGAACTATTAGTTGTAGTACTACCGTTATTGCCTTCAACATCAGTGGGAGGAGTTTCAATATATACACTATCCCAAATACTTGTAGAAGCTTGTGGGGAGACACTCGGAGACTCTGAGATAGGCTCATTTGTATTATCCGGAGTTTCTGAAGTAATACTAATTTTTTTGTCGTCAAAATATTTTTTTATTTTTGTGTCTACAGTTTCTTTAGCTTGGCTTAACTCTGGAAATTTTTTAGAAATATCATTATCTAAAAACTTGTTAAATGCCTTTTCATATTCTGTTATAGAAGAAGTACTATTAACTTCAGACATTAGCTGCTGCCAGCTCTCTACTTCTGCTATCAATAATTTACCCCTATCTGCCTCTCTCTCTCCATTGTTTATTTCATCTGTTATTACTTTTTTGATACCAACACAAAATCCATTTATACCTTTAGTCAAGTCTTCTGCCCTTTCTATGGCTATAACTTCAGCCATTAAAGAGTGTAGAGGGTTATTTGGATTATCCTTTATGTCATTATACAATTCATGAGCCGTATTGGCTTCTACTTTACCGGCCTTTGTATCTTCAGATAATCTTTGCAGAGCCTCCGCTAAAACTTCTTTAGTTTTAACATTCTTAAAATAGGTATCTTTAATTTTCTTCACATAATCTTTTTTAGCTTCTTCCATAGCCCTTTTATCTGCTGTGGCTAAATCAGACGCCAACTTATCGGGGTTAGCTAGATAGAATCTTAGTTTTCTTTCTAAAGTATTTGATATAGAAATAAGTTTTTCAAGAGTCTTTGTTAAAGATTCTACTTCTGCCATAACAGCTCCTGCGGTATCTGGATTCTCTGCTATATAGTTCTGTATAATCAAAAGATTACCAGCAATACGGCTTAATATTTCCTTTTCTTCTTGTTTTACATTACGTATTTTTTTCTTAGCATGTACTGACTTATGTACATAATCTAAAATATTCTTTTTAGCTTCAATAACCTTTTTTAAAGCCTCTAGATTTTCACGTAATTCTGAAACTATGTTTAGGGTAGAATATGGGGCTGGGGCTGCATTATTGTCCTCAATATATTTAGCCACTTTATTCCTCTCTTCTTCCTTAGGTTTAATTTTGTTATCTATGCTATTTTTTTCGCCTGTTAAAGTAGAGATTTCTGAATCATAGGCTTCTACATTTTTTTTAGCTTCATATAATGCCTCTTTGAAATCTCTATTAAAACTATCATAAGAGTGCTTAGAAGCGGTATGTTTGTTTTTAGCCTCTTCGACCTTTTTAGCCTGTGCTTTTGTATTTTTTCCTTCTTTTTTACTCGCCTCTAGCTCTTTTGTTGCTTTCTTGAACTCCTCTAAGTCTTCTTTTTCCTTTTTACCAAGCTCTTCTTGTTTAGAGATTAATTCTTCATATTTTTTCTTTTGTTCTTTCTTTTCTTCTATCTTTTTAGAAGTAGCTTCTTTTTCTGCTTTTAAGGCAGATAACTCTGCATCTAATTCAGCTTTAGAGGTTTTTTGTTTATTGATATCCTTTTCATATTTTTCTTTTGCTTGTGCATCTTCTGCCATGCGTTTTGTATTATAAGCAGCTTCAGCATCAGCGAATGTTTTTATTGCATTACTCTCAGGTCCGTACTCATTTAACATAGAGAGCATCCTATCATGTATATCTTCATTTATACCAGCCTGAAAAGCAAGCTCTTCTACTTGTTCATCGGATAAAGAAGGGTAATTGGAGTGTAATAAATCAACAGAATTATTCCAAGAATTTATAGCGGAGGTAATTCTGTCTTTATTACTCTTTATAGATTTTTTAATTTCATCCTTAGGTATGGTATTACCATGTTCATCTTGGAATGGACTTACAACAGTCTTAGAACCATCGCTATTCTTTATTTCTTGTTTACTTTGTTCTAGGATATCTTCAATAGCCCCTTCCGAGTCTATATCTAAGTTATCCATAGAAGATTTAAGATAGTCTAATTTTCCAATTTTGGCATAGGTATTTACGGCATTGAGCAATAAAGCCATTTCTTGGTTTTTAAAGTCTTCCTTATCCCCATTTACTAAAGCCTCATCCAGTTTTTTTCTAAATGCTTCATCTGCTACATATCCCTGAAGCATAGCTTTTAATCTAGGACTTTTTGAGGCTATATCATTGGCTTTATTAACTAAATTTTGTATTTCCTTCTGCTCGGTATTTAAATTCATCAGCTCTCCGAAAATACCACCACTCATACCTACCATACCATCTTTATTTAAATAGGCGTTACTGTTACCAAATTTACCAAAAGTAGGAGAACCTATAGCTCCCATAAAAGCACCTATAGCTCCCTCCATTAAAGCATCTTGGTCTGTAAGAGTATTTATGAGTGACTTAGATACACTAGACATGACATCCACTGTTTTCTGTTTTGCCTCTTTATTTATAAGGGCTTCTTTATAGTTTAAAATATCTTGACTATAATAATCTTCAGCTATAGCCGAAGCTGCACTCTGTGACCATTCTTGTACTCCCTCATACCCAGATACCTTCAAGGCTGCTTTTACTTTAGTTCCGGTAGTTATAGAATTAGAGAATGGTGCTTTTTCTATATCTCTCTTTAAATTGTCCAGTAATGGCTTTGTGGCTGTCTGAAGTTCCTCATCAGTAGCTTTTCTCCCTAAAGACTTAGATAGTTCTTTCCTTGTTTTATCGGTTAAAGCCTTGGCTTCCTTGTCAAAACTCCTTTTTACTGTTGTATAAGTTTTCCTGCCAGTGTCATAGCCTTTCCCAAGCAAAGCTCCCATTTGTTTAATGTCAGTACCTATAGTAAGGGGTAGATTCAAAGCAAAGGTAAGATTACCAGCTTTAACACAATCATCTTGTATTTTAGCCATCATTAAGTTATGGATATCATCTATTTCTTTCTTTTCAGCCTCATACTTCAATCTTAGAGCATTAACAGCTTGTGGATCTTTTTCCATTTTACCAGAATTACCCTCATTAGACATAATAAGCCTGTCTGGTATTGCCTCAAGCATTCCTGCATATTTTTGATCTAATTTTTTAAGTTCGTCCTCATATGTCTGTATTTCTAATGCCTGCTGGTTATTCCGCATTTCATCATACTTATTTATAGCTTCTATTGAAGATTCAGCAAGCCCATTTATAACACCGCTACCTATAGTTCTTGTAGCATTAGCGGCTTTATTACTTAAATTTAATAATTGGGATGCTTTACCTAATGCTCCTGCCACACCAAGTCCTGAATAGGCAGCACCCACAACATATCCGGTGTTTTTAATTAATTTATCACCTAAAAAATTAGCTGTGCACAAATTACTCCAAGGGTTTTCAACCTCATATTGTGTATAATAATTTGGAATAGCCTCTTCTACCTTCTTTGTAAAATCATTCATAGCTTGTGTAAAAGAATTATTCCAATACCCAGCTACCATGTTGTCACCATTAACACCATTTTGTATGGCAGATGCTATTCCCCATACTGTACCTACAGTAATATTTAAAAAAGTAGTTCCGGCTGTTATAACCCCTTTAGCTGTTCCATTTAATAGTTGAGACCATCCTGGCTGTAATTCTCCCCTAGCTTCCTGTAAATCATCCAGCATTGTTTTGCTGTGTATGTCTGAATCATATATAGAATTTCCTAAATCAGTATTGATATAATCCATACCAACATTCTGCATAGACTCATTATCAGCAGCCATGGCTGAATGCATAATATTATGTAATTGCCGTGCGGATATAACATTTGGAGTGCTTGGTGGTGTCTCTGTAGCATTACCATTATATTTAAGACCTCCAGTACCTTGGGTACTAGGGTCTTGTATTTGTTGTTGTTCTTTTAGATTTCCCATGTTATTCTAAATTAGGTTGATCATATGAGGCATCTTCAGCGTGTGCGGAAGATTCCTGAGCTTTTTTAGCAAAGCTATTCCACCAAGCAGTTAATTGGTTAAAGAATAGAATGTTTAAGGCATCTACTTTTTTATAGTCTTTATTAGCCTCCGCCTGTTTCAATGCCGTCATTGTATTTCTCATTACTACAGGGAAAATATCAGGAGGCAGATCTACAGCCCTTTGTGTGCTATTATCATATAATATAACTTTACCTGCGTTATATCCATTCATTTTTATAGCTAGCCTTTTCATGTAAGTATTGTATTCTGATGAGTTTAAAGCGTCATCATTCGAAAGGTAATTAAGAACATTAGCCATACCTATTATTTTATTATTACTCTCTGGAGTAAATTTAGTACCATTAAATTTTATAGGGGCAAATCCAGTAGTTGCAGTAGGAGTATTGGAAAATAAAGCAATTAGTATTTTATCTTGATCTAAGTTGGAACGGTATGTGTATTCTTTTCCTCTAACTACTGAAGCATTCACTTTATCTTCTAATTCTTTAGCTTTCTTAATTCCTGATGGAGTTAAAGAAGCAGTTTTACCATCTGATGAAATCTTTATATCCTCATCTGTAAAACCTGCGTTATAGAAAGCTTGCCTAGTATCATTATAAACTTCCTCTACTTTTCCGGTATTTACTCTTATAGTATTACCATTTTGTCCTTTTACATAAGTATATTTAGTTCTTTTATGCTTAGTATCCCACTCCTTTATACCTTCCGGAGTACTTAAAGTTTGTAAAACCTTATATAATGTTTGTACTTTTTCTGTAGAAACTTTATGATCGGGGTCTACATTATATATATCAGCAGTAGTGTAGTTGAACTCTGTATTAGGACTCTGTGGTGTTTTAGCACTACGGCCTCTTAGTCCTGCTAGGAAAGCATTATCCTGTTGTAGGCTAATGTCATCCTTACCTACCATTCCAACTTTAATTCCGTCTAAGATATAACTAGCTGCTTTGTTTTGGTCTTGCTCATTTAATCTATCATAATGGCTTCCTTGTTTAATGTCAGTAATAATATCAGAAAGCTCCGGTATTGAGGAGTTGTCTTGTATAAAGTTTAATAAGTCTTTCTCAGTGTAACCATCATGTTTATGCACTTTAAAAAATTGGTCATTTAATCTACTAAATTCAAAAGTCATATCTTGCAGAGTAGATGCTGATTTTGCCCTATCAATACCACGTTGCCTCATTGTACTTCCAAAAGTAGGAGTATATGATAACTCAGGGTTAGATATCAAATCAGTCAATGATATATCACCTCTTCTAGAATCAAGGTCAAACATTATACTATCATTCTGTAAGGCAGCCTTTCTTTGTTCTTCCTTTATTTTTTCTAATTGAATATTAGCCTGTTCTATGGGTACTATATCTTTAGCATATTGTACACGTAAGTCTCCAACGGCTTTCCTAGTATTAGGTGTTAAACCATATTTAGACATTTCTTCAGCCATCGCCCTTAAAGTATTTTCATATTCTTTATACCTATCATAAGTATCTTTATCTTTCTCTGAGGCAGCTAATTTTTCCCAAACACTGGCTTTAGTGTCTAGGTCATTAACAACCCCCTGTTGCTGGTTATAAGCTTCCGTATACATTTGATGAGGTTTTAGCATCTCATCAAATGTAACAGGATTAAATATTGAATTATATACTGTAGCCATTATTTATTTAATTTAATAGATTATCTATCTCTTCCTTTGTAAAACCACGTTTTTTAAGTTCAGCTTCTTTCCATTTTTTAGAATGCGTTGAACCTACAATGTCGGCGGCAGATTGCTGTAGTACGCCATTGGCTAATAGAGAATCTATATTATTCTGACTATATATTTGTTTTCCTAAATTACTAGAATTAGTAAATAGATTATTTATGTTAAGTGCTCTAGCTGCTTCTGCCTCATCATTTAATTTCTGTCTTAGGCTTGCAGCTTGGACGTATTGCTGAGCCTTAAATTTATCTATTTCCCTATTAGTAATTGCCGCCCTAATGGCATTTTCACTATTGTATTGGTTAATAGCCGTATTATGCTTCAGCATCGCCTGCCTTCTATTTTGGTTTTCAGCTTCGGCTTTTATTCCAAAATCACCCAAAGACTTCAATGTATTATAATCAGACTGTAATAAATGCTGTGCGGCAGTTGCCCTATTACCGTTACTTTGATTTTTAAGAGCTGTTCTGTTAGCGGCAGCATTGGCATTAATATTATTAATAATATTTTGCCTATCTACTGGATTATAGCCCATATAATCCCCTATAGGATTGGCTGAAATATAAGGAATCTTATCAGCCATAGCTTCTATATTTCTGGCATTAGTATAATCAGGATTATTGGTTACACCTAAAGCATCTAACATTACTTGTCCTGTACTTCCGACTATAGGTGCATACATTAAATTCTCAGCAGGATTTCTATATATCCCTTCCACTAGCGGAGGGTCTTTCTCCTCTTTTACACTAGCATCTTGCTTTATACTTTTCTCCTCTTTTTTAACTGGCATGGCATTACTCCATTCTGCATAAGATGCAGGTATGGATAAGTTATATCTTAAATCGTTTAAATTATTTTCATATAAATTAGTATTTTGAGGTATAAGAGTTTCATGTATTTTATTATTAGCGTAATTAGGGTTATAAACACGCCCATTAGGCAATAAAATATCTCCACTAGTAGGAGCATACTTTCCTGTCACAAATAGATGCCCGCCATTAGCAAAAGCGGTATCTACTGGCATCTGCACAACTGGTTCATTTATTGGTTCATTTTTAATTTTTTCCTCTTCTTGTTTTTGAGCCAAAAGTTCCATGTTTCTATCTAACCCTCTTTTAGATATAGGGTCATTAGGCCTGTTCTCAGATTCTTTCTGAGCTATTTTTGCAGCTTCAGCATAAGTTGTACCCCCGAATCTATATTTGGACTTAAATTGTTTAGGCATTTTTAATCTATTAGATAATACAAAGTCCTTATATATAACTTCTCCCTCTTCTACAAGATTAGGTAAACCGTCTGGAGCTATACCCTGCTGTACTCCACCATATGAATTTTCCTCATGCCTACCTCCGGTATTAATTATATTAACACCATTATTAAAATTACTACCATACTGTATAGGCCCTCCTTCGGCATAAACATCCCGTGAAGCATTCAAGAAGTTCATTGCATTAGTAGCCTCGACTGCATTTTGGGAATTAGCACCTACCCTAGCTTCTGTTGTTGCCGCTAGTTTATCCAATCTTCTCTTTTCCTTTTTAGCTTTATTTCTTCCAGTTAATGCAGAGCCTATACCAACTATATTACCTACAGCAGCCCCAATAGCAGTGCCTATACCCGTACCAACAGGCCCTCCTATAGAACCTATCAACCCTCCGATAGACGCTCCACTACCAGTTTCCTGCATTATTTGTCCTGCTTCTCCCCATCCGTCATACCCTCTTATATTCTGCATTGACTTCCTATCCGCTATAATAGGATTTGATAACTCAGATGCTAACTGGTTCGTATTTCCAGTAGTGAACTGCGTATTAGCTAGGGCGTTATAGTATGCCTCTTGTCCAGAAGAGTCTGTGATATTAGCTAAATTCATTCCAGTATTTACCATAGTGCCAACCATAGGTACAACACCTAAAGCCTTTGTAATGGCATTACCGTCATACTTTATAGCAGAATCTGTGGTATTTTGCACTTTAACATCAGCATTCTGAGAAGCTGAGGTTTGGCTGTTAGCATTATCTGGGTAATAACTTAACCTTGGGGTTTGTATACTATAGTTAGGGGCTATATAGTTATTTCCAACACCGTTTAATGCGGATGTTAAATTCACCCTATCAACAGCATTATTTGCATTAAAGGCAAATTGCTTTGCATAATCTGTAGTATTTAGGTTTATTCCGCCATCCCATTTATAATGGGCGGGTCTCTTATATATTTTACGTTGTTTCATTGTATTACGTTTTGATACAAAATTAATTATTAATATAGCGTACGGCAAATAAATATCATAAAAAGAAAGGACAGATATTTCTATCTGCCCAATCTATTATTCATAATATGAAATTTTAAAGTCATGCATAACTAGCTTATCAAAGGATTCCATAGTTTTTTCAAGTTTTACATATAACCAAGGATTTCTCATTCTGTTCATAGAATTGAAATCTCTAGGAATATTAATTCTCCACAGCCTAAATTTCTTTTGTAGATTACACGGCTTGCTTACCAGTCTCTGTAAGGTTTCAGTATTACTCTGAAATTCATTATTTACCGTAATAGAGTCAAACATTAAATCTGGAATATAAGCACCTGAAGTTTGTAAACCATCCGCCATAATTTCCACAGTATTGAAAATCCTATCTTTAACTACAGTATCCGTTGCCAGCAACTGTACATGGTATGGCTCATATTTATCATAAAATACATTATAATTTCCTTCATTCTGATTCCATATAAAATATTCGGTAGAACTGTCCAAGTGTCTGGAAGGATTTACAGATATAAACCTGTTATCTATATTGGTCATATATGGCACATGGTTATAGCTATAGAAAGAAGAGAATGCCTGTAGTGTTTCAGAATATGCCAAACAATCCGTATTGTTTATAAAGAATACGTCTTTATTTATAGAATCATAATAAGTAACAAAAGTGTTAAAGTCTGAAGGATTCCATATATTAAGAGTATTACTATGCGTCTTCATATAAGAATGGAATCCACAAGTGTCAGATAAATTTGTCCATTTGCCGTCAAACCTAACTAGCGACTTTAATGAGTCATCTATAAAATATAATCCTAAAGGTGTTTCTGGAGATATAGACCATTTATTTATGCAGCCATATGTTGTTTCATACACCTTACCATCCACAGTTCCTGAAGTTGCTAACTCAATCGGAGTACCCTCTGTTGTTGAGAGCTGGGTTCTATTATTGAACAGTATCCTGCATATACCTTTATCTTGAAATGCATATAGTTCGTTCTTGCATCTTCTTAAAGCCCTCACTTCGCCTTTATCCCCATCTAAGTCTAGGGTATTTCCTATATTTATATTTGTCCAAGAGTCTATTAATTCCCCATAAGTTTTAGGTTTAGTCCAAGTGACCACATTTGAAAATTTATCTATGTTTACCCTATTTGGATTAATGCTCCTATATGTAAAGAAATTATCTGACTGGCTGTATACCATATTAATTTTATTGAAATTATTAGGAGAAGCCGTTAAATTGCTTTTCTTCCCCCTATTAGAATCATATCTACCATCCAAGTTTATCTTTGTTTCTACCATAAATGAAACTATTTCAACATTCTGGTTTATGTCATCTACATTTCTGGCGTAAGTCATTAGGTTATCATACCTTTGATAGAACGTATCTCCGTAAGACCATACAACCTTAACTGATTGCTTGCTCAAAGCCGCAGTACGTATATCAATAGAATCACCACCAACTTGCCATAAATTATTTTCTATGGCTTCCTCTGATTTACCCCCATACAATGTTGTTGGGTCTAAATCTCTATAAATCTCACCAAGCCATAAAATACCAAATTCAGGCCCTGTAGGTAATACATTTGATGCTACTCCAGTTTCAGCTCTTGTAAAATCATGTGTGATAGCTGCTTGGTATACACCTTGACACTGTGGGTTATAATAGAAATAGCCTCCTGAAGAAGATTCATCATTTACCTCCACATAGGAATTATTCCAATCTTTATATCTAAATGTAGGTAGCACTGTCTGCTTAATACCCGAAGTAGTATTGTAGTCAAAAGCTATTACAGCGTGTGGGGATGTCTTATATTGTATCTGACATGCTTGGCTAGTAAAAGTGTTTTCATTTTTAGTCTGGTATGTTATACCACCATTTGTGTTTAAAGCAGTATAATAGAACCATCTATCATACCATTCAGCTTTTACAGGAAATGGGGTAGGAAACATAAAACCTCCAGTATCATTAGTTTGGGCTGTGTATAAACTGAATGTACCATTACTAAGATTAGTAGTTGTTATTGTATCTATATTGCCTTGATACATAATATCAGGCATATTAGAGTTATTAGGGGCTTTTACTTTTACTACTGTAGTCTCCGTACTATCATATAGGACAGGCCCGGAATTAGGCATATCCAAGATTTCATTATCGTTAAAATAAAAATTATTATAGCTGAACCTTAGATTTGACATCATTTTATTTTTAAGGTTTGAGTGCTCATATGCAGGGTCTTCCGTTCCTATATTGGACAGTCTTCCATTAGTATTCCAAGGGTAGACAGTCCATCCGCAAAAGGCAGCCATCCAAGAAGTGTCATTATTAAATGGTGACCATATGGGCACCAATGTGCCATCTCTATCAATCATTTTAAACCAATTTTTCTCGGCTGAAATCATATCATACCAGTATATACCGGCAGCTGCTGCCCTAAATCCGAACCTTGAAATACCAAGAGCTTCAATTTTATTCTTATAAAAACCCGGAGCTGTAAAAGGCCTGTCTACATATAAACATGGTGCATCCTTTGTAATAATATTTATATCTGAAGTAAATGAAGTTAATGGTACAATACCCAATATTCTAAATTTAGTATTAGACATATCCATAGATTTGGTTATATCATCAAACTCCAATTCCGGAGAATGGAATGTAACTATAGATTTATCTACATAATATTCCCTTTTATATGTCTCAACATTAGATTTTACAATATGCTGTAATTGTCCACCGACATAGGTAGACTGTATATTCCTAACTTCACCATTCCTAGAAGAGAACCCACCAATAGGTCTAAGATGCCTTGATGCTATGCAAGCTCCCTTTTCAACCCAAGCTTTTGTAATCATCCAAGGGTAGGGATGCTTAGTCCCCCTACCATAAATATCCTTACCATAAGTACCACAACCCTCCCAATTTAATATACCTGACCTAGAATTGACGCTGTTACTAGTTCCTAAATCCCTATCTTGCCAATCTCTAATACTTCCCACAATACAGGAGTAATAATCGTCATATGGGGAATCAGGTCTTGCAAACCAAGAAGATTGTACGAATGGTGCATTATTATCCCTATTACCAACATTAAATAATGTGGGGTTAACGAAACCCTGACATAGTATGGATTTATTATTATTGTCAGGATATACTATTACAGGTCTTATTTTGACATACCCATATCTAGCCATCTCAACTATTACACTAGGAGGTACATCATATACAAACTGACCAAAGCTCACTGTAGTTTTTTTATGATAGTAGCCAGTTGGCTTTAGTGTATTCTTTACATCATTTAAAAATATAGGCTCTGACCATTTACCTGTATAATGCTGGAACTGTATTCCTAATCTATATGTTTCTAAGTATTTGAAAATCTTTAAATCATTTGCAGATTTGTTTAATTGTATATTATAGTTATAAAAGCCTGTTGGGTCTGCAAGAGTTATAGATTTAGCTCTTACCAAATCACTTGAATAAATACATTCAATTATGGCATTACCACCTAACTGTTCTTTTATTGCTTTTGGTACTGACTTCCTATTTAAAAACAGATTACCTAAAAATAATGTATTATCTTTTTGTTGAAATGTTCCTAATATGGCATCTTCACCTCCAACTGTAAGCAAATCTGCGGGTAATATAGTTTCTCCAGTACTACCGTTGTCTATGAACGACAGTTTTGTAACACTAGAATTAAAGGATAGGTCTATAAGTTTTTTACAGGTTGGCTCACCGTTAATTGTAGTCCTATGAATTGAATATAGCCTAACATAATCGAAGTTATGGTCTAAGTTATCAATAGTTATTTTAAAGCTGTTGGAAACAGTTTCTTCAGGAGAAGCTCCCCTATCTTTAAAGGCTATATAATATAACGGAGATACCATAACTATATTGGACTCCTGCATATACTTATCATAGTATGTAAAGCAATATTGTATAACTCCTGCATTGAAACTACCTCCAGAATTTAATTGTTTTTCAATAGTAAACGTTTCAAATAAATTTAATTTTCTCACAAAATTAAATGAGTCTGATGACCATTTTCTAATTCTCTCGAAATATGGTAATGCTATGTTTATTACTCTAGTTTGGTTTATACCATCCAACCAATATATCTTTTGTATAGATTCATTTTCATATATAGGTATTGTCTCTAACGGATGTTTTACACTAAGGTTTAAATCCCCTTTAAAAAGTTCCTTCCCATATAATAAATTATTCTTATACCACATTTTATATATATGGTCATCGTTACCCACTATAAAGTCTTGAATGGCCTTCGTTAAATCAGGTAAATCTTCAATGGATGTTTCAGTAAAGTCAAAGTCATCCACCTCCCTAGATTCTCCTACTGTAAATAGAATATAGTTATTACCTATAACCGACTGTCCTATAGGAGTACCACTTATTTTAGATATGCCTCGGATATCCTGTCTAGTATTGCCAAGTTCATTTACCAAATCAAGCTGTGTGCTAGAATCTGTAGCAAGTATCCTGATGTTTTTTAAATCATAGGCCTTTTGCTTATATACATTATCCAAAGTAGGAGAAGGGTCTTTCTGCATACCTTGGATTTTAAATTGTAGTGTCTTAATCATCTGTGTAACTTAATATATTCTTTAGATGAATTGTTTTTAAAAGCATTATGGTGAGCTGTATCCCTAACTATTAAGGTTCTAAAAGAGTTATAAAAGGATTCGGCCTTATCCAGAGACATTCTATTAAACTCGGATTCACAATCCCCAGCGCAGAAGGCATACTCTTGCTGGGCTTGTTGTAGTACATTTAGGGGTAGTTTACCTAGCTCAAATAATATAACGAATCTTTGAAGCTTAATATAAGATACTAAAGCCGTAGTAAAAGGCGTATTATCCGGAATTAAAGGAAAACCATCACAATCTGTTGCTATGGCTGAATAGTTTAATTCCAATTCTCCAGCTTTAATAGATGTGTATATATAATTACCTTGTATTTTATATGTCAATTCTGAAGCCATATCCTTACAAGGGGATAAATGAAAAGAGTCTGTACTATACCTATAAGGCAATTTAGTACAAGAATCCCTAACTTGTATTGTAGTGTAGTAGTCACAAGGCAATTCTGCCCTATAATCTACTATAGTAATAAAAGTAGTTTTATTTTCAAATATTCCAGGAGTACCGATTAATCTCATAAAGTCTATAGTATAATCGACTACTGTCTCCAAAGGAACGTCTTTTAACAATGGATGCCTATACAGCTTAGACATTATTGTGTTAATGGAAGTTATCTGTTCTGCCATATTAATATAGATTAAAGGCATCAATATTTAATATATTGTCCTTGATTTTTATTTTTAATTTTCTACAAGTTTTAAACCTAACAAAAGATTTATTATTATAGATAGCTTTATTTTTTATATAAGCTATCCTAAAGTAATCTCCGGAAGGTCTTCTAACTATTATTTTTTTCCCGTCTTCAAGACCCTGACTACTGTTATAATCATTAGTGGCTTTCCAATCAATTGGGGAATGGATAATAATTTTACCATCCACAATTCTGGGCTTTCTATAAACTTTCCTTAAACCTATAGTACCTAATAGATATGGTATCTTGAAATCATGACCCCCTATGATATAATCGGAGATAAGGCTATTAAAGGTAGTTACTATAGAATAAAGTTCTTTTTGACTAAATCTAGTACCGTTAAAAAAATTATGTTTAAGCATATATCTATAGAAAGCATTGCTTCCATATGAATTACGTGCTAGGTGATTTCTTTGTTTGTTCATCTAAATCATCATTTGCATTATTTATATCATCAGAAGGCCTATAAATAGCACCAGCAAGGTCTTTAATGGTTAATTCCAACACAGGGGGTATTAATCCTTCTTCTAAAGGAAACACTGCATCTAAAGGGTCACATACACCATCACTCTCACATTTTAATTCAGCCGCCTTTATTGGGGTTTCAAATAAAGCAGTCATCTTAACAAACCTAAGATGCAGGAATTGGGCATTACCTGAAGTAAAATATAATTTATTGTCTGTATTTAAAGAACAATATATTATATTTTTCAAATACTTGCTACAATTAGCAAACATCATTCTCTCTCTGGACACATAATTCATCATACTGCCTTGATAAAAATCTATTGGATATACCCTAGGTATACTTATAGAAAGTATATATGGCAATTTCTTTTTAGTTCTTAGATAATAACCTCCAGAACATTCTATATCCATAGCTGGTACTTCTTCTAAATCTAAACATACTGTCTGGTAGTTAGATTCTGGTATTGTTTTTTTTAAATTTGCATATTCTTTTTTTAGAATAAATGCCCTATACTTATCCAGTAAAAAAGCAACATGGTCTTCTGTATAACTAAAATCATCAGAATAGCCACGCAATTCATCCAATACCATATAAATCATTTCTTTATATGTATTCATAACAATTAATAATTAAGTCCTTACAAAGATATTAGTTTATAAATATCTAAGCAAGGACTTGATTTATTTATAGAGATTTACCATTACACCCAATACTATTTCCAGCTTTTTTATCAGGAAAAGGGAATAGACACTCCGAACCATAAATGCAAGATAGGGCATTACGCATATCCAATTTATCTTCATCTGAAACATAACACATATCTTCGTCAATAGTCTCTTGTATAAAAGATACAACAAGAATTTTATCAACGGAAATATATCTTTTATACCCAAAATATTTTAATATATTAAAATATTTATTTAGTAATGTAGAAAGATATTTAACCATGACATTTACAACATTTTACAGTATGGTTATTAATAGGTTTAGACCTATACCAGTCATTAAAATAGTCAATTATCAACGGTATATTTGAAGTCGCCACTGATAGCTGTAAGGCTTTATACTTCAAATAATCATCTATAAATTCAGTAGGCACACTACAAGTATTTCCTAACTCTTTTACAAAAGTCATTAACTGTTTATACATAGGGTACTTATTATAGGTAATACCTAAAGTAACCCTATCATCTTGCCCACATGGTACATCACTACCGAAAGTACCTGTGACTGTTACATAAATAAAGAATACATATTCATCCAGACTTTTAGACACAAGAAGGTCATTTTTGCTTAAAGTAATATTAAGTTCTTTAAAATTACTATCGGGAATGGTAGTATCATATATTAAAGTTCCAGGGCTATCTTCTGTAGGATTTGATTCCTGTGTGCTTATAGATAGTGCACTAATATATAAATTGCTATAATAGCTCTTATTGTCTATATGACATTCTATATTTATAGCAGAACCGTCTGTCTCTACGTTTAATTTATCAAATATTATTACCATATTTATTTATATTATAAGAAAAAGGGGAGAGCATAAAACCCTCCCCATAATTAATTATACACTCACTTAATAATGCAGTACCTATTTCCTAAGAAATAGTAGCAATACTCAAACCTGAGGCAGTATTAATAGCCCCAATAACAGCGTTTGCTATAGTATGTGTAGTGCCATCAGTACCAGCAGGAGCTACTAAAGTAATAGTCTTAGGGGATTTCTGTACACATTCTGCATCTCCAGAATAATAATATTGAATGTCAATAAAATCATACTGCAAGGATGGGTTAATCTGGTATTTAGTATTTAGGACTTTAGGGAATCCTACCATTCTATACATATCTCCCCTATTACCCATACAGAAATATTCCAAATCCGCAGCTTTATTTCCATTACCTATTTTTGCAGTAGTCATTTTAGCAGTGACATCTGTAGCTACTCCCCAATTTACCTCCTCACCATTAAATGTAATGGTTTTTGAAATGAGTTCAAAATTAACTGGGACTTGTGATAAAGTGCCCAATACCCATTCTTGTGGATATTCTTCAATAATAATACCAACATAGGTATCAGTCAAAGAAGTTACATTAGTAGCAGTAGTGACTTCAGTTAAAGCACCTAGAGCTCCGGCAGTTCCTCCATCATCTTCAAGATAAATGGTTACTACCTTACCTACTTCCCTAGAAAAGTTTACAGCCAAAGATTTAGCCAGTTTAATATAAAAAGAAGAAGCCGTATCTCCAGAAGCACAATGAACCATACCAAATTTAAAGTATTGGTCATTTTCAGACATACCTATATAATTACGGAAAGCAATTTCAAGGATATAGTCTTGGCCAACAATAGGAGCTGAACTTGTAAGAAAATCATTATTTAGGACAATCTTACGTGCAGAAGGCTGTCTCTGCATTTTTACAGCTGAAGTAGCTTTAGCCGATACTATCTTAGAAATGTCAATAAGGTCAGAACGCATTACACCTCCCTCTCCTCTATAAGAGAAATATAGATGACTTTTAGCAGTATCTGCACAAGGTTTAATAGTACCTACAGCAGAACCTGAAGTGATAGCTGTAGAAGAGTTAGCGGAAACAACATAAAGTTGCTGTACTTGGTTTTGAGAAAATGTTGCCATTTTGTTTAAATATTTTAATTAGACATAGCAGCAGGATATACTGATGCTTAACGTTGTTTTGTTGCTTGATGTAATTTTACTTTAGCTGCAAAGGCTGTAGACACAGCTAATTCAAGGATAGCCCTATGTAAAGCTGGATGTAAAAGGCAAGTTGTAGTTTGAGTATAACCTTCTATAGATAAACCACCGTCCAGCGGTGTTAATATAATTGGAATCATATTTTTAACATATCTACAAAAGTAAGAAGAAATATGGTATTTGGAAACTAATTCCACCTTATATTTAGATGAGTCTATCCTAAACACCCTCCTATAATTAGGAGCTTTAAAGGGGTTATTACTGGCTTTATAGTAATAATCGTGTGTGATTGGTATAATATTAGCGGTATAGGGACTCAAACATCCTAAAGTGGCATCTGTAAGAACGGCTGCTTCATATATTATGAACATATAGTCTAAAGGCAAATCAAAAAATACAGAGTCCGGAGAGATACCAGACCCAGTAGTAGATTCCTCTGTAGTGTAAGTCTTTACTAGGCTTACTAAATATTTTTTTATTTCTTCAGTTTTTTCAAACGTACCTCCAGCATTATTTGTAAAATATGATAGAACTAAATTTCTCTGTGCCTCCGTCAGATACACAGACTTTTCATATTCATCGCAAATAAGTTTATCAACCCCATCCAATGGATAGCTATTTAGCAGTACATCAAATTCAGTACTAAATTCTTCTATACTCATTATTCAGACCTATTACCTATTTCAATACTTGATTTTAAATCCCCCTGTATATAAGCAGCCTTAGCCATTTCAACAGCCCTTTGCACTATTTCATCATGTATTTCTACATCCAATTCGCAGTTAGAAACAGATGATATACCATCTATTGTAAGACCTAATGAAGAAAGGTCTTCAATTATAATTGGTACGGGCATTCTAAGATACCGTAATTTATATATATAGCCCAAGTCTTTACTAACATTAGGAATAAGTTCTACAATATCATAAGGCACGTCATCTATGATAGCATGGTCTATTACTAGTTTCCAAGATTCATATTTAAGGGGCTTTTGATAATATCTCTGTTTCCTTCTAGTATATTCATCATAGTTTATTGACGTTATATGTAAATCACTATACTCTTTATGATTAGGAACAGTAAGATACTCATTTAGAATCATTAGGGTGTTGCTGGGTACTTTATATACCCAATCAACATCCTCTAAAAATACTGTAGGATTAAGCAGCTTAGAAACTTCAACAGTAGTTATTATATTAGAAAAATCCAACTGCCTTTTCTTAGAATCATCTAATCCCTCTTTTAGAGTATTACTTTTAGGATTAAAATAGTTTTTAAGTTTTTCTAATTGAGCTTTTGTAAGAAATTGGCTTATTTCATACGAGTTCAATCCGGGAGCTTGGTTTGATATTATGTTGTTATATAATAATTCAAACTGTTGGTGCATTTCTACCGCTGTCATTACCCTTTAAGTTTTGCCTCTAATCCAAATTTAAGATTTTGATTAGTAGGCAGATTAATATATTTAGCTGCAACATTTAATGTAGACTCTTCACCAGCAGCACATAAAGGTGAATTATCTTCCTTCAAAAATAGTAACCCAGACCTATTTGCTATCAGTCCTGCCTCAATACCTTGTTTTAATAGACATTTACTGTCTAACAGAGGGTCTTTGGCTATAGCTAAGAATGTCTTTGGGTTTGACTGAATCACATCATTAATCTGTGTTTGCAAAAATTCTATTTTAGTATTTGCGGATATAGGCTTAGCTAAAGCTGCTTCCAATATTACCCTCAATTTAAGGGGATCTTTTTCAATAGCTCCAAATACCTTATAGCATTCCATAGTTGAAGTCATGCTATTTTTAGCTATCTGTGTTTCCTCACCCTCTTCAATAAGCACAAACTGGTGTGTTACCTTCGGTCTATCTTCATAGTCTTGTAGACTCTTAGCTATATAATCTGTGTTTACAAGTAATACTTTATATTTTATATAATCGTCCGGATTAGACAAATCTAAATAATTATCATGCTTAGTAAGTCTTACGGTAAAGTTATCCCAGTAATTATTTTCTTTTTTATAGATAGAAAGGGCATTGTACTCCAAACCCATAACTTCTTCCAAAAACTCCTTTTCCGTGTTAGTAAGTACATTGACATACATACCAGAAGTAAGTCTGGGAATAGTAAAATACCTAACAGCATTTTCAGCCATGCCTCCATATAGTACGTGTTTGGGGTTAGTGATCATACCATTAGTCTTTGGTATATGCCTTACTATAATTCTTTTTTTAACCAAACAGCTTACTTTAGCCGATGCTTCTAAAGCATTATATGCCTTTGGTTTTTTAATTTCTTCTTTAGAAACTGTTGTTACTTCAGATATTTTAAAATCTTCAGCATCATTCAAATCCACTTCTTCTTTTATTTTAGCCATTGTTTTTATGTTATTATAAAAGGGGAGGCCTTTTACTCCCCCCCCTTAAATTAATTAATTAATTAATTACCCGTGCAATATACTAGGAATGATTGACATTGTCCTTGTAGGGTCAAGTACACAAGCACCTAGAGTAGCCATTCTATGAATGGTTGCGGAATCCTCATCAAAGGACATATAAGGATTACCCATCTGTCCAGTAAATGGATTTCTTAAACCCCATTGATATGACCTCAACTCATTTTCATCCTTAATCTTACATTTAAAGATATTAGGCTGGTCCATAGTTCCGATATACCAAATATCATATCTATAAGACATAGCGACACCTCCATCAGGATGAATAATTTTATTTCTTACTGGGTCATCATATAACGGATCTACATTAATCTTAATTCTTACACCATTAGGTGCCTTATATTCAACAAACTGATATCCAGCACTCAAAGCATTGGAATGTAGGTTTGACTGTGTCTTTTCAACTACCTTCAAAGAAGAGTTATCAAGCACAAACTGCGTCCAACCAGATACTGTAGTAAGAACCTCTTTGTGGAACTGGATAGCTCCACGATCACCAGTATTAATTATGAAGTATCTATCTCCAAAATCCAACTTAGCGGCAGAAAGCTCATACAGGGCATCCTCCAAAAGTTTCAAAGTGAATTTATTATAGAACATCGTATTAGCTACTTCGGACTGTTCAAAGATTCCAGCACCAGTTTTAATTACGCCACCAGACTTGCCAACATTAGTGTATTCATTATTTCCGTTCCTGTTAGAACGTCCAAAAGCAAGTGCTTTATTTTTATAGTCTTGGAACTGCTGCTCTACTTCCCATTCTACATTGTGCATCCATTTGTCTGACGTCTTTGTCACAATTTTATTGTCAGTTGTTTCGGCTACCTGAGGAATACCTACAGCCAACTTTTTATTAAGCATAGAACCTGGAACTTTATGTTGGATTCTAACTACAGACCATTCATTCCTCATAGATACAGGAGATGCAAAACGAACATCACCTACTTTTCTAGAAAGCTCTTTTTCTACATAGGCAGCCTCAACCGAAAATCTCTCACCAGCAAGCAATCTTTCAGAAGGACATCCAGTACTATTACCTCCTGCAAGTTCCACTTTATACACAGCATTTGAACCCTCCATTCTAGCATTACCTAGAATACGGAATTGATAGAGCTCATTAAGATTACCTACAATAAACTCTCCGTCAGCAAACCAATCTTCCCCAAACACAAGATAGAAAGGAGCAGTGC
>Ga0116143_10002124_pt1 | contig 22232 bp, 19 predicted proteins | sample AD_UKC034_MetaG_FD_89745 | JGI IMG/M metagenome (GOLD analysis project Ga0116143, IMG submission 89745) | Active sludge microbial communities of municipal wastewater-treating anaerobic digesters from USA - AD_UKC034_MetaG | ecosystem: Engineered > Bioreactor > Anaerobic > Digestate | place: USA...
AGCGGCAGCTTCAAAGTATTGGCCATATCCTCTGTTTTGCTGCCAATAAATAGTTTGTCCCACATACTTCTTTCTCGTGTGAACATTACAAGCCACTGCGGATTATTACTCTCCATGAAATGCCGTATCTGCTTCAGTAATGGCACTTCCACATCTGCGGTTTGTTTTACCAGCCTGATATCAAGGTAACCTGTCTTTTTAATTATTTGCGCCACTTCTTCATCAGTTTTTTTAATTTCATCAGGACCATAATCAAAATGCAATAAATCTATTCCGGCATGTACACTCCTGGCAAATGGAATAAGCCTGTTTAATTCTGCTTCCGGGTTTTCCAGGTCGGAAGCGTAAAGAATAGTTCTTACAGTATTATACCCGAAATGCTGGGGTATTGCTAAAACGGGGATATCGGATCTGGCGATCATATTTGATGTATTAGAACCAAAAAAGAATTTTTTGATTCCTGAAGCACCATGAGTTCCCATAACGATAAGGTCTGCATCGAGTTCTTTGGCCACTGAAATTATTTTTTCGACTATCAACGGATTATATTCCGCTTTGGCTTTTATCTTTTCGGAAGGGAATGAGATTTTAAGGTTTAAAAGTGCTTTGTATATTTCCTCTTTTAATGCCCTTGTTTTTTCGTCTTCATCTTTCTTTATGAGCTTTTCCATTTCCTGTTCATTGGTGGCAGTTGCCAGTTTGTATGGAGACTCATGCAGTACATGGTATAGGTATAAATTTGATTCAACAACTTTAGCAAGTTGCATGGCATATTCCAGTGCTTTTCTGGCATTTTCTGAAAAATCGAAAGGTATAAGTATTGTTTTCATTTTGTATTAGTAATTTATTACAAAATAAATTTTATTGAACCGGTATAGCGAGTACAGGAACCTTTGCATGATAACTCATCCTCCGGGTAATACTTCTGTTAAAAATACTGCCAATAAGGCTTCTCTTGTGAGTTGCCATAGCCAGCAGGTCAATATTATTTTTATCTATGTATGCTGTAATGCTTTCTTCAAAATAGCGGCCGGAAAGGTGTTTTGCAGTAATAGGGATACCCTCATATTCCCTTTTTAATTTTTCTTCCATGAATTCAATTTCTTTTGCATCCTTCAAAAAATCGGATGCCCCGGCTACATCTTCATCAGTAAATATTGTTACCTGTACTTCGGTATTAAATACCCTGGCCAGGTCAAATAAAGGTTTTAATGTGGCAATATCTTCATCAAAATGATTGATGGCAAGGAGGAATTTTGCAGGGGGACTCCAGTCATATTCCAGTGGTATCGCCAGGACAGGGATTTTGCTGTTGCTTATGATTGAAGCCGTCTTGCTTCCAAATATCTTTTCCTTTAGCCCTGATACACCCAGAGTGCCCATTATTACAAGATCAGCCTGGTGTTCTTCAGCGGCAACAAGTATTGTATCATTAATCGGCCCGCTGTATAGCTGTATGTTTACTAATACCTGCTCGGTTTCTTCTATGCTTCTTCTAAGAACTTCAAGATTATTAAATGCTTCGTCGGCGATCGTTTTATTATATTCAGCTTTGGGAATAGCACCTTCCATGTACAGGGTGTCCAGATGATCACATGCATGAATGAGATAGATCGTTGCCTGGTTTAGTTTGGCGATCTGTACAGCATAGTCAATCGCTCTTTCAGCATTCGGGGAAAAATCGGTTGGAACAAGAATCTTTTTCATCAGAAATTTAATTGCTTAAAGCAATTTGCTGATATTACCGGCAAGTAACTATGATAACCCTCATTCTGGCTACTGATTTTAATATGCTGCCGGTTATTAATTGGTCTGTAAGGAGTGAATCTTCTTTTTTAGTACTCCGGCTGCGTTAGTATAGCCACCGTCAGCCCCATCAACAAAATGAACATGCTGGTCATCCATATTCCGGACATAACAGGACATAACGGATTCACTGCTTACATGTAGTCCGTAAAGAATTTTGTCCCGCTTTTCAAGGTCATCCAATACTGCTTTCAATTGCTCTCTTTGTTCTGGCGATCCTGTGATCACAGTATTTATTTTTCCATCAATTACGAGGGTATCAGACATGTCGACAAGCTTGTACAGGTATTCTTTACCTTTTTTTGTTTTAAAGTATATCTTGCCTATTGATGTAGTGATCCATGTGCGAAGCAAATACATAGCATTAAACCCACCCAGTCTTGTTCTCATTTCTCTGCCTATTTTTTCAAATGTCGCCATCATTCTGAGTTTTGAAATACTGATTGGCTTACGAACCTCCGGGGCACCATAGATTTTATCAATGCTTTCTATCACCTGCCTGAATGCATCAGCCTGTTGTATTCCATCTTTGGCAATAACCTGCAGGCAGACTACTTCAAAATTATTAGCTGGTGGTTTAATCTTATCCCATCTGCAGTGCATACCGCTCATATCAAGTTCTCCTGTATTATTCAGCAGGGGAGGCGAGGGCTGGTCTGCCGCTTTTATTTTTCTTTCAGCAAAGATTAATCCATTACCGAGTAAAACCGGGATATTGAAAAGGTCAGAAGTCTTTAGTTTACTTAGCCTGAGCTCATGCCCCTGTTCATAGACTTCAGTTACAGGAACATGCCCTACCCGAAGATCAAGCTTAAAATTGTTTAGGGTATTCTCTCTATGTTGTTGAAGTGCGGTAAGTGTTGGTGCCAATAAAGAAGGCGGTATAATAAAAGTGGCTCCATCGCCTCCAAAGAAAAAAGGGACTGATATATTGTCCTTAAAAGCAATATTCAGAGCAGCAACTATACTCCCGGTGGCTACCAGGTTTACCGTCTGATGCTGACCATCCAGTGCTGCCTGGGTACTGTTTTTTACATCAGTGATCAATACATGCCAGTTATCAGGTACTTTAAAGAAAAGGTGATTCTCCATCAGCAGATCGCCCAGGGGGATTTCATTTACAGGAAGCCGGGAATAGAAAAGGTCATTGCTGGTGACAGCCATACTCGTTGCAGGTTTTACGGAAAGTTAAGTTTTAGTTGCGAGATAAAAATAGGCGGGCTGCCAGTAAAGAATCTCTAAACGGGTATGTTAATTTATTTTCAGAAAATATTGAAAATATGAAAAACATTATTAACTTTGGTTTCTGAAAGCGATTAAGTACCACAAAACCTCCTGTATGAACACCCTCGCTTACATTCTCTACCTGGTTATCACTTACTTCATTACCGTTCATGTGGGGCTTATCTTTTACCGGAATGGCAGGGTGTATATTCTCCGTCTTTTACATAGTGATGAAGCGTTGACTGATTTTATCAACAGAATTTTATTAACCGGTTATTATTTACTGAATCTTGGTTATGCTGCTTTGATGATACGGTCATGGCAAACGGTGAATAACCCGGGGGAATTAATAAGCAGTGTGTTGGTTATGACGGGTAAAATCATGCTTACTCTTGCTGTGATCCATTTCTTTAATATGACTGTTATTTACCTGTTCAGTAAAAAGAAACATCATTTTCATCAACATAAAAAATAAAGTATATGAACACGACCTACAATTTTACGGCTTACCTGATCTATTTACCTGTTGTAATTTTACTTACCTGGTATGTAGCACATATTCTGTTCAAGAACAGCAAAGCCTTTATGCTGGATATCTTTCATGGCAAAACCGATATCGCCCTTTCTACAAACAAACTCTTCGAAACTGGGTTTTACCTGCTTAATCTTGGTTTTGCACTCTGGATCATGGAGATTGCTTCTGCCATAACAGATGAGCGGACATTGCTCGAAATATTGAGTGCAAAGATTGGCGGGTTTAGTATATACCTGGGAATTATGCTTTTTTTTAACCTGTATCTCTTTTTCAGAGGCAGAAGGGTATCAAAAGAAAGGGCAAAGCTGGCAGAAGCCCTGGCAAAAATTCCCGGTAATGAGAGAGTTAAATCAAGTGACAAAGACTCAACTGAAGATAAGTAACTGACTAAATAGCCTGTTTTGGGAAGGCGGTGCGTTTAATACGGCCGCCTTCTGCTTAAACGGTTCATTTCCTTAACTTTGCGACTTATGATGGAAGAAGTAAAAAAAGAAGAACGAAGCCTTAATTTCCTGGAAGAGATAATAGAGGAGGACCTGAAAAACGGGAAATATAAAAGCATTGTTACCCGTTTTCCGCCGGAGCCTAATGGTTATTTGCATATAGGACATGCATCAAGTATTTGTTTGAATTTCGGGCTTACCCAGAAATATCCGGGTTATACTAACCTGAGGTTTGATGATACTAATCCGGAAACAGAAGATACAGAGTATGTGGATAGCATTAAGGAAGATATCCATTGGTTGGGATTTGAATGGAAGAATGAGCATTATGCTTCTGATTATTTCGATACTTTATATGAGTATGCTATTAAGCTTATTAAAAACGGATTGGCCTATGTGGACGACAGTAGTAGTGAAGAAATAGCCGCAATGAAAGGCACACCAACCGAGCCGGGTAAGAACAGTCCGTACCGGGGAAGACCCGTCGATGAAAACCTCAGTTTAATTGAACGAATGAAGAATGGTGAGTTTCCTGACGGAAGCAGAACGCTGAGGGCAAAGATCGATATGGCACATATCAATATGTTGATGCGGGATCCGATCCTTTATCGTATCAAGCATGCCCATCACCACCAGACTGGCGACAAATGGTGTATTTACCCGATGTATGATTTTGCACATGGCCAGAGTGATTCTATTGAACAAGTAACTCATTCAATCTGTACACTTGAATTTGTACCGCACCGTGAATTATATGACTGGTTGATTGAAAAACTGGAAATATACCCTTCACACCAGTACGAGTTTGCCAGGAGAAATATTAATTATACAGTTACCAGTAAAAGAAAATTACTGCAACTGGTTAATGAAAAGCATGTAGATGGCTGGGATGATCCGAGAATGCCGACTATCAGCGGGCTGCGTCGTCGTGGTTACACACCGGAAAGTATCCGTGATTTTTGCGACAGGATTGGGGTGGCCAAAAGAGAGAATATGGTGGATGTTGGGCTGCTGGAGTTTTGTGTAAGGGAACATCTTAATAAGATCTCATTACGCCGGATGGTGGTATTTGATCCATTGAAAGTGGTAATCACTAATTACACCGGCCAGGAAGAAATCTTACACAGCGAAAACAACCCGGAAGATGAGCAGGGTGGTACCAGGGAAATTCCATTTAGCGCCGAGCTGTATATAGAGCGGGAAGATTTTATGGAGATACCGCCTAAAAAATATTTTCGCCTGGCTCCCGGACAGATGGTACGATTAAAAAGTGCTTATATCATAAAGTGCGAAGAGGTGGTAAAAGATGAGGCAGGACATGTTACTGAAGTAAGATGTACTTATATACCAGAAAGTAAAAGCGGTTCGGATACAAGTGGTATCAACGTAAAAGGAACATTGCATTGGGTAAGTGTGCGACATGCTATTACTGCTGAGGTACGTTTGTATGACCGCTTGTTTAAAGTGGAAGATCCAACTGATGAGGAAGGGGACTTCAAGGAATATCTTAATTCCGATTCATTACAGGTATTACCCTGTGTTTATGCTGAACCATCTATGAAGAATGCTGTTGCAGGTGATCGATACCAGTTTATAAGAAAAGGATATTTTGTGCTGGATAAGGATTCTACTTCAGCTCAGTTGGTGTTCAATAAGACTGTTGGATTAAAGGATGCCTGGGCAAAAGAAGTGAAGAAGGGATAAGATAAATAGTATTAAAATTTTTGAAAGCGTCTGTCAGGACGCTTTTTTTATGCACATATTTTTCCAGATGCTGATTTCGTAATTTCTGAAATCTATCATACAGTTTAATGACTACCGTCAGTTTATTTGACTAAAAGGGAGAATAGTTTTGGTTAAAAGAAAAAAATATGAGCTATACTAATATTACCCGCATAGGAACAGACCATACCATATGGCAAAAAGGGTTTGGTTTTTATAAGGATGAACTGGATATAATGGAGAGCCGGCTGGCAGAAGTGGCTTTGAAGAATACATCCTTTGAAGCACGGCAGGGGGTTGAACATTTCCAGAATCAGTTTATTGTTCAGCGAAATAATATTGATGAATTAAAACATGAGGTAAACCTTTACGTTGAAAAACTGGGAAGTGATGCTCAAAAGCATGGTGGAAGAATGGAGACTACCATGGTAGCTGAGCATGCAGGGCTTCATGAAAAGTATGAAGGATTTGAAAAGGTGATGAATATCCTGAGGCATGAATTCAATGAATACCTGAGCAAGTGGATGTAATTCATCACGACCTATTAAAAAGGCGGGATAAATAGTTGTCCCGCCTTTTTTTGATGAAGAAACAGTTAATATTTAGTTGGCTGTTACGGTTTTAATAGGCTTAACGAAAATGTATGCATCACTTTCCACAAAATCATTTGCCCTGATTTCTACTGAAGTTGGTTTGCCATCTGCCAGCGAAAATTTTGCAGGATATATTCCATAGCCAATATTTGAATACGTTATACGGAATTCATTATTATCCATATACTCCATGTACCCGATCAGGTCCGGATGGTGTTGAAAACGGCAAATGAGCATATTGCCGCTTTTGTTTATCGTTATTTTCCCATATACTGTATTGAAATATTCGCCGGCAAAATCTTCCAGCTTTATTTCGGGTATGGTTTTCTTTTCAACCCTTTTTTTCAGTATGGCGAGTTCTTTGTCGAGTTCTTTTTTATTCTGCTCAAAAAATCCCCATTGAAATTTACTCCTGTCAGAGTAAGGAACACCTAAGTAGGCATCGAGTATCTGGTAACGAAGGGCTTCAAAAAAATTTTGGTTGTCGTTATTGGTAAGTATGGTAATGCCTAATTTTTCTTCCGGAACAAAGCAAACATTTGTTACGTGGCCAAAAGCTCCACCGGTATGCCAATATACCTGCCTGCCAGCATAATCTGCCGTATTAACCCCAAGTCCATAGCCACGGAAATGAATCGGGTAAACAGTTGATTTACGGCTGCCGGTAATAATATTGACATCCCTGGTTTTTTGTAAAACTGCCCATGGTAATACCTGCTTGCCTTCATATCTGCCACTATCTAATTGTAAGAGCAGCCATTTAGTGAGGTCTTTTACGTTGCTGACCATACTGGTAGCCGGTCCCAGGTTGTCAACATTGTCAAATGGGATTTTGGTTATTGAACTGTACAGGTTGTTGTGGGGATAAGCTACATTAGTCCTGCTGGCTAAGCCTGCTGTATTCATATAGGTATTTTTCATAGACAGGGGAGTCAGGATATGTTGCTTAACATATTCTTCCCAGCTTAACCCCGATACTTTGGCAAGAATTTCACCGGCTACAAGAAAGCCAGCATTACAATAGCCATAATCCTGTCTGAATTCACCTGTAGGCTTCAGGTAGCGCATTTTCCAGATAATTGAATCTTTAGGAAGATTTGAATTCCAGAATGTAAAATCGCCCTGGAATGTTTTAGTACCAAGCCGGTGGCACAAGACATCTCTTATATTAACAAGTTTGGTGGAAGTAGAGTCATACAAACTAAACCAGGGTATATATTTGGTGACTTTATCGTTCAGCGATAATTTTTTCTCATAATCTAATTCAGCGATCGCTGTTCCTGTAAAAAGTTTTGAATTGGAAGCGATAATGAAAAGCGTATTCTCATCTACTTTATCTTCCTTTCCTAACTCTTTTATTCCGTAACCCTTACTAAGAATAACTTTCCCGTCTTTTACAATAGCTATTGCCAGTCCTGGTATTTGCCATTGCTTCATTCCTCTTTCAATATAGTTGTCGAGGCTGTCGGTAAGAAATGAAGGTGATTGTGCTACAGATGCCTGGTAAGAAATTATAAGAAATACAGAAAGTATTATCTGACAAAGTTTTTGCCCCATAAAAAAGGTTTTAATAAAATTAACTAAAAGATAGGGGAAATCACCAATTGAAAAAACAACCAGGTTATTCTTTTTCTTCGCTAAACAGAATGTATACTGTGCTGATCACATCCCTTTTTTTATCTCTATATGCGATAGTAACACTGAATTCTTCATTGTCAGCTGAGTACCAGTAGAAGCCAGGAGCCCATTCTTTGAAAGGAAGGTTTGTTTTTAGCAGTATAGCCTCTATTTTATCGTCTGGATTAATTGATTTGTTATTTGAAACCAGTTTTCCCGTGAATAAATTTTCAGGAGTTGAATCAAAATCTTTACGGCCTTTTGATAAACGAATTGTAAGTTTTTGAAGAATATTCTTTACTGTATCAATGACAAAGTCAATACCCAGGCTGTCATAAATGTATAATCTTGTAGGGTTATTATCTTCTGCTAAAACTCTGTTTTCGCTCCCGATAGCTTTTCTGATATCTGTAAGAGTTGATTGCCTGGTAATAGAGGCATTATTAAGAGTGACAGTCTTGTTTTTCCAATCAATTGCTATATCAGGTTGCCCCTGTGCAGAAAAAGACAGAAGACCAACCAACTGCAGAATGAATAAAAGCCTGATTAATTGGTTACGCACAGTATAATTCTATTTGTACTCTCCAAAAATTTCCCGTAAAGTATCGGCTATCTCTCCCAGTGTACATTTGTTTTCTACCGCCTCGACCACAACAGGCATAATATTCTCTCCGCTGCTGGCTTTATCACTTAGCAATTGTAATAACTGATCACATTTGGCCGGATTGCGATTGCTCCTGAGTTTTTCCAGTTTGCCAGCCTGCACTGTCCGGATACTATCATCTACTTTTAATATGGGAATCTTACCGGCTTCGTCAATATGGAATTTATTAACACCAACAATTATCTTTTCACCTGTTTCAATATTTTTCTGGTATTCATACGCACTTCTGGCTATTTCATTTTGAATAAACCCTTGTTCAATTGCCGGTACGCTGCCACCCATGGCATCTATCTTCCCGATTAATTTCCATGCTGCGGCCTCTGTTTCGTTAGTAAGCGACTCAATAAAATATGACCCTGCAAGAGGATCAACGGTATCAGGAGCGCCGCTTTCAAACGCAACTATCTGCTGGGTTCTTAATGCAATTCTGGCCGCCTCCTCGGTTGGCAGGCTCAGGGCTTCGTCATACCCATTCGTATGCAATGATTGAGTGCCGCCCAGCACCGCTGCTAATGTTTGTATTGTGACTCTTGAAATATTATTTAACGGTTGCTGTGCTGTGAGTGTGCTTCCTCCAGTCTGTGTATGAAAGCGCAGCATCATCGCTTTAGGATCAGTGGCTCCCAAATCTTTCATGATCCGTGCCCACATTCTCCTGGCCGCTCTGAATTTGGCTACTTCTTCAAATAAATTGTTATGTGAATTGAAAAAGAACGAAAGCCTTTTGCCAAAGACATTTATATCCAATCCTTTTTTTAATGCGGCTTCCACATAGGCTTTCCCATTACTTAATGTAAAAGCTATTTCCTGAACCGCTGTGCTCCCTGCTTCACGAATATGATAACCAGAGATGGAAATTGTGTTCCATTTTGGTACTTCATTACTACACCATTCAAATATATCTGTAATAATGCGCATGGAAGGCTTGGGAGGGTATATGTATGTTCCCCTGGCAGCATATTCCTTCAGAATATCATTTTGAATAGTACCGGATATTTTTTTAAGATCAGCTCCCTGTTGTTTTGCTAATGCCACATATAAAGAAAGTAATATAAAGCCAGTAGCATTGATCGTCATGGAGGTACTTACTTCTTCCAGTTTGATGTCATTGAACAAGGTCTGCATGTCTTCAATAGAGTCAATAGCAACACCGACCTTACCTACTTCACCTTCTGCCAACGGATGGTCACTGTCGTAGCCAATCTGTGTGGGCAGATCAAAGGCTACGCTTAATCCACTGACTCCCTGCGACAATAAATAGTGATACCTTTTATTACTTTCTTCAGCTGTCGAAAAACCGGCATACTGCCGCATGGTCCAGAGTTTGCCGCGGTACATATCTGGCTGTACACCTCTTGTAAAAGGAAAATCACCGGGTTTCTCTGTTTTGGTTGAGGGCAGATCATCACTTGTATATACAGGTTTTATTTCGAGTCCGGAATCTGTGTATTTCTTTTGGGTATCCATGATCATTTTTTTGCTGGTAAAAAAATCTACGACATCAGCTTCTTTGCTTCATGATTTATTGTTTGGGCTACCATTTCATGTATGGCTCCGTTTTGTTGCGATAATAATACTTCCAGTATTTTTTTATTCAATTCTGATGCAGAAGCAGCGGGCGGCAGGGTAGAAGCCACCTGGTTAATCACCATAATATTTTGCTCTTTCAGGTTTCTTACTGCATCCCAGCTGACCGGGCTTACATAAAGTTGCTGGGTACTGTTGTATTCAAATTCCTGTTTAATATTTTCTGTCAGAATGATCTTCATTTCTGCAGCAGAAATACCGGGTTGGTTCAGGCGGCCAATAAGGTTTGGAAGGGCAATTCTTTCTGTCAGTAATACCAATCTCTCATAAGCCTGCAGCCTGAGGGGTATACTGTCGAATTTCTCCTTTGTTACCGGAGCAGGTTGCTTTTGAGGAGTACGGGTAAATGAATAAGTAGCCATTACTATCGCTACGGCGGACAATAAAAGACTCAAAGTGGTCAGGTCCATGGATGATGGTTTGTTTTAATACACAAAAGTACGTTGATTAAGAATAGTTCAGGCTCAAAACTTCAGCAGCACAACAGGTAGTTTTGATCTATAAATTTCCCTTCTTCGAAAAATAGCAGCCTTTAAACTATGGAAAGAATAATTAATTTTGCAGCATGGAAACAACTACAGCACCTGTTACATTAACTACCGGAGCTATCACAGCTATTAAAAACCTGATGAATGCTGACGGTTTTGACAATACCCAAAGGTTAAGAATAGGTGTAAAAGGAGGAGGTTGCTCAGGGATGACTTATATACTTGGATTTGATCATCCCAAAGATAATGACAGCCATTTTAAAACTGGGGGTATAGCCTGTATAATGGATAAAGCACATGAAATTTATTTATACGGAATGCAGGTAGATTGGCAGGATGGATTAAATAACCGGGGGTTCACTTTTAAAAACCCCAATGCCAGCACTACTTGTGGTTGCGGGACTTCTTTTGCAGTCTAATAACACTCAAGCTTGATTTGTGTTTTTTATTCTTTTAAGCTTCTTTAGTGAAGCTTGCTTAGGTGTAAGTAATGAATAAAAAAATACTAAGGAGTATAGCTCCGGTAACATTTAGGATTACTTTATCTTTTATTATACTTTTTAAAACCTGATCAACCAGGATCGTAATAATCCAAATAAGAGGAAAAATCCATAGTAGCATATAACCCAAACCCCATGGGCCACCTGCTGAGAAAAATATTCTCAATATATTGAAAATACAAAATACTGTTATCCCCGTATTTAATATTGTTAGATGTTTTGGCATAAAAAAGCCTGTAGCAATTTACCACAGGCTTTTTATTATTGAAGTTTTTCGTCTTACTAAATCTTAGTCGACGTAGTAACCGAAGGCTTTTTTTCTACTACAGCTTTTTTGCCTAATGGTCTTTTGCCACCCAGGTCAACCAGTATCGGCGCAGCCACAAAGATAGAAGAATACGTACCGGTGATAACACCAATCAGCATGGCAAAGGCAAAGCCTCTCGTTACTTCACCGCCTACAAGGAACAGGATCAGGATAGTAAGGAATACTGTCAGCGACGTCATGATCGTACGGCTAAGTGTTTCGTTGATGGCCCTGTTGATCACTTCAGCTCTTGGTGCAGTCGGCATCAGTCTGCTGTCTTCACGGATACGGTCAAATACGATTACGGTATCATTCATAGAGAACCCGATCACCGTTAATACAGCCGCAATAAAATGCTGATCTATCTCCAGAGGGAAAGGAACAATTGCTTTTGCAAACGAGAATACGATCAGTGTAACAAATACGTCATGCAGCAAAGCTACAATTGTACCCAAAGAATATCTCCAGTCGCGGAAACGGATGAAGATATACAAGAAGATTACCAATAATGCAAAAAGGGTGGCTTTTAAAGCTCCTTTCTTCAAATCATCTGATATCGTCGGAAGTACTTTTTTAGACTGTGGCATGTACTTCTCTGTTTTGAACTGCTCAAAACTCAGGTTAGCAGGAAGGTAGCTTTTTAGTCCTTCGTACAATTTCACTGCCACGACGGAGTCTGCTGAGGGACGGGTATCTTTAATCAGGTAAGAAGTTGTTATATCCAGTTTGGAGTTATCACCTATTGTTTTTATAATGGTGTTCTCACCTTCGAAAGCTTTATTAAGGTCTTCTCTTACTTTTTCCTCGTCTACTTTTTTGTCGAACTGAATAGTATAGCTGCGTCCTCCATTAAATTCAACACCATAGCTGAATCCATTAAAGAATGAAGCAATACCTAGTGCCAATACCACGAATGAGATTATATAGGCTATTTTTCGGTATTCGATGAACTTGAATTTGGCATGTTTGAATATACGACGGGATATACCGGTGAAGTATTCGAGATGCTTCTTCTTATTAGTGAATATATCAGTTATCCAACGGCTAACAAGGATACCACAGAATAATGAAAGCAGGATACCAATTATCTGTGTGGTAGCAAAACCTTTAACTGGTCCTAATCCAAAATAGAAAAGAATAAAGGCCGTTAATAAGGTAGTAACGTGGGCATCCAGCACAGGCGGCAATGAACGTTTATATCCTTCATTAATGGCCGGAATATACCCCTTGCCTTTTGAAAGCTCTTCTTTTATACGTTCATAGATAATTACGTTGGTGTCTACCGCCATACCGATGGTTAATACCAGACCTGCTATACCGGGAGCAGTTAATGTTGCTCCTAATCCTGCAAGTATACCTACGGTAAATAGTAAGTTTAAAATAAGGGCAATATTAGCGACCCAACCGCTGGTGTTGTAGTAAACTAGCATCAGCAGGAATATCACTACAAAGGAAATAATAAATGCTAATGAACCGCCACGAATTGCTTCAGCACCCAGGGTAGGCCCAACCTGCTGTTCCTGTACGATTTTAGCAGGAGCGGGCAGTTTACCGATCATTAATATATTGGCAAGGTCGGCGGCTTCCTGTTGTGTATAACTTCCGGAGATAGAAGAAATACCGTTAGGGATCGCATTGATAACATTGGGTGCAGACTGAACGACATTATCAAGAACGATGGCAATAGGCTTACCAACATTTTCCTCTGTCATTTTTTTCCAGATGCTGGCTCCTGCAGGCTTCATCTTCATTTCGATCTGCACTTTGCCGTATTGATCAAAATCCTGCCGGGCTTCAGAAATCGCATCGCCTTCCAGTTTTGCCTGTATGCGGTTATATGTTTTCAGTGCATACAATGGCACAGAAGTGGAAGCTTTTCCCTTCTTATCTTTTTCTGGTATTCCATAAGCCCATACAATATCAGACGGAAAATTACCTTTGAACTCATTCAGATAACTTCTGAAAAGTGCCGTATCTCTTATGGCGACTGCGCCTATTGCAGAAGGGTATGATACATTCCCTTTTTCATCACGGTAAGGTTGTCCAAACTGCAGGTACTTGTCAATGGTAATTTTTGCTGCACCCTGGTCTGCAGGTACTTTTTTGCCACCAGTATCATTGGTCGTTTTCCCGATATCATCAGAAAGAGTCTTTGGTTTTGTGGTATCTGTCGTTTTTGTAACAGTATTTTGTGTTGTATCAACTTTTGGAGCAGCAGAATCTTTTTTGGCAGTGGTATCTTCTACACCACCGTATTTTGCATTGAAAGCAAGAATAGTTCTTTGCCATCCTGTTCCATAATTATTATCCTGTAGGGTGTATACTTCCCAGAATTGAAGGTTGGCTGTGCTTTGTAATAGCTTTCTTACCCTGTCTTTGTCTTTAATACCCGGCAATTCCACATTGATCAACCCTCTATTGGGGATAGGATTGATAGATGGTTGTGCCACACCAAACTGATCGATACGGGTGCTCAGCCTGTCGAATGTAAGGTTGAATGCAGATTTAGCCTGGTCACGGATATAGCTTTCAACTTTACTATCACTTGATTTTATGTCTATAGCATTTGAGCTGGCTCCGGAAAACAAAGTTGCCAGTGGCCTGTTAGGTTCCAGCTTTCTGTATTCCTGTATAAATAGTGTGATGAAGTCAGCATCGCTGTTAGCCTTCCTGTCATCTGCATTTTTCAGGGCAGCTAAAAAATTAGGATCAGTGGAATTATTTGCCAATGATTTCAGCAGACCTGTCATCTCTACTTCCAGTGTAACGTTCATGCCGCCCTGCAGATCGAGACCAAGATTCAATTCTTCTTCCTTGGCTTTCTTATAACTCATAGCACCATTGATACCGTAAGTAACAGTAGTGTTCTCTGAATTTTTTATCAGGCTGTCACGGTGTTTCTGGTATATTTTTTCCAGTTCTTCTGTGTAAATAGCTTGAGAGTCTTTGTTGCCGGGGTATTTTGCTTCCGCACCCGGGAAATTATTTTTCACATAATTCCTTGCCCTGGCTTCCATTTTCTTTTCATGGTTTCTGACAAACCAGGTAAAAGATAACTGATAGAGTGAGTAGACAATAAGCAGCACTGTGAAAAAGCGAACCAAACCTTTCAGTTGCATACGTTGATCGATTTACATTTTTATCTCTTTATCAACAGCTCTTTTCAGCTAGCAGAACAAAGAGTTTACAGAAATTTTAAGGACGGCAAAGATAGCTGTTTCGGATTAATTCCGGGCAACTAAAAAAGGGTTCTTGATAGCTGATTTTTAAAAACTTAACTCAGGGCAATCTGTACCTTTGGAAGGCAATGAGGGTAACTAAAATAAGCCGGCTGTTTGTACTATTTATCTCCAGTTTTATCCTGGGCCTGGCTGGAATCGCCCAGCACATGAGCGAAAAAAGCGGACCAAATAAAAAAGCCGGGAAACAATCGATTTTTCAAACCAGATCAATGCCTGATACTTTCATTCACAATCTGTTAGGAAAATATCCTCAATTTTTTGATTCAGTTGTTTTGCAAAAAGAAAAGCTGGGCATTCAGATCATTTATACCCGGATTGACAGAAGTAAGAAAGGAAAACCTCAGTTTACAGATCACTTTTATGGAAATGACAGCAGCCGTTATTTCTACCCCGCTTCTACGGTTAAATTGCCTGTGGCAATATTGGCACTCCAAAAACTCAACGAGTTGAAAATTCCGGGACTTGACCGAAATACGACTATGATAACCGGGGCGGAGGGAGAGTTTCAAACTGCTGTAAGTAATGACCCTTCGGCACCTGATGGTCGGCCAACGATTGCTCATTATATCAAAAAAATATTACTGGTAAGTGATAATGATGCTTTTAACCGGCTGTACGAATTCCTGGGACAGGAGTATATCAATAATACCTTGCATGGAATGGGATACAGGAATGCACAGATCATTCACCGGCTGGAAATAAGTTTGACCGAGGAAGAGAACCGTTATACTAATCCGGTCAGGTTTTTAGATTCGGCCGGAGATATTGTTTATGAGAAAGCTGCTGAAAGAAGCCGGTTGGTATATGCGCTACGGAATACGAAGATGGGAAAAGGATTCTACAGGGGAAGACAGTTAATTAATGAACCATTTGATTTTTCTATTAAAAACCGGTTAACACTGGAGGAATTGCACAGCATTGTGCGGAGTATAATATTTCCGGGGGCAGTACCTGAAAAGATGCGCTTCAATCTTACAGAAGATGATTATGTTTTTTTGCGTAAGTATATGTCGATGATGCCTTATGAATCCCGGTCACCGGTTTATGATACAGCGGGTTATTGGGATACTTATGTAAAATTCCTTTACTACGGCTCAGAAAAAGGGCAGGCTGAAAAAGGTATCCGGATTTTTAATAAACCGGGAGATGCATATGGATTTATGATCGATGCAGCTTATATCGCCGATTTTGATAATAATATTGAATTCTTTCTCAGTGCCGTTATACACTGTAACAGTGACGGGATATTCAATGATGATAAGTACGAATATAAAACAACCGGGCTTCCTTTTATGAAGAATCTTGGTCGTGTGATTTATGAATATGAACGAACAAGAGTTAGGAAATATCAACCCGTACTATCTTCCTTTATTTTTGATTACAGTCATTGACGGGTTATTTTCAATTTGCATATCTTCACGCCTCTGATATAACGTCAGCCTGCCATCATTGTTAATTTATAAATTAGTATTATTTCCATGCAGTTATCTTCTTTTTTGCAACGCTTTAATGAGCCAGAAACATTAAAGATGGCTAAGCTTGGCCGTGAACTCAGGGCGAAGGGAATTGATGTGATAGACCTTAGTCTTGGCGAACCCGACTTTGATACACCCGAACACATTAAAGAAGCTGCTGTCAAAGCTATTCATGATAACTGGAGTCATTATACTCCTGTTCCGGGGTTCCTGGATTTAAGAGAAGCCGTATGTTCAAAACTTAAAAGGGATAACAACCTTGACTATAAGCCCGAGAATATTGTAGTATCTACCGGAGCTAAGCAAAGCCTGGCTAATGCTATACTTGCATTGGTTGATGAAGGTGATGAAGTGATCATTCCCACTCCGTATTGGGTTACTTATAGTGAATTGGTAAAAATTGCCCGGGGAAAAGTGGTTGAAATAAAAAGCACCCCTCAACAGGGTTTTAAAATAAATGCAGCACAACTGGAAGCTGCCATTACACCCAGGTCAAAAGTGTTTTTGTTTTCATCACCTTGCAATCCAAGCGGCGCTGTCTATAGTAAAGAGGAATTAGCTTCTTTGGTGGAAGTTTTCAGGAAACACCCGGATATTGTGATCCTTTCTGATGAAATTTACGAATACATAAATTTTACAGGCGTCCCTGCCGGCCGGCATGAAAGCATTGCTCAGTTTGAGGAAGTGAAAGAAAGGGTTGTAATCATTAACGGACTCAGTAAAGGGTTTGCTATGACGGGCTGGCGTTTAGGTTATATTGCTGCGAATACAGATATCGCCAAAGCATGTGAAAAAGTGCAGGGACAATTCACCAGCGGTACAAATTCAATTACACAAAAAGCAGCAGTTGTGGCGCTTACCACTGATTTGCGTCCATCAATGGAGATGGTTGAGGAATTTGCAAGAAGAAGGAAAAAAGTGTTGGAGATAGTGAAAGAAATTCCAGGGATAACCTGCCCTGAGCCGGAGGGAGCTTTCTATATTTTCCCGGATGTGAGTTCTTACTATGGTAAATCTGACGGGGAAACCATTATTACAAATGCTGCCGATTTTTCGATGTACCTGCTCAATACAGCCCACGTATCATCTGTAATGGGTGATGCATTCGGAGAACCGAAATGTGTCCGTTTTTCTTTTGCCAATAGTATGGAAAAGATCGAAGAAGGGTGGAGGAGGATCAAAGCAGCACTGGCTAAACTAAAATGACAGGTTAATTTGTTCCTGTCTGCAAATTCTTATTCATTGTTTGTTTTAGTTCTTCAATTGATTTCTTGAGCCAGTAAACTGTATTGGTACTAAGTCCTGTGCTGTGAAAATATACTTTTCCTTCGGGGGAGATCACCACATTGGTTGGGTAAGAATTTAGCCGGTATTGGTTAGATATGTAGCGGCCATCATCAATAATTTTGTAACCAAACGGATGAGTTTTTAAGAATTCTTTCAATTCATCTTTTTGATCGAGGGCGACAGCAAGGAACACAATCGAAGTATCTTCTTTAAATGTTTCAGTCAACTTATGCAGGTCAGGCATTTCCATCTGGCAGGGTGGGCAATTGATAAACCAGAAATTTAAAACGATTGTTTTGCCGGCCAGGTCTTTTGTATTTATTTTATTTCCGTTCAGATCTTTTGCTTTAAAATGGGAAAAATCACTTCCTGTTGTAAAGTATTTGCTTTCTTTTGGTTTGGGCAGGGATGTCATCCTTTTTTCAAACTCTTCATCTGAAAGGCGTGTAATGATAAAATGAGAGTTTTCGTTTTGGGGACTCTCTGGTTTTATACTGTATCGGCCTGTATATAATAATTTATTCCAGATAGCATAGGGAAACTCTGTACCGGTAGTATCTTTTACTATCGAATATTCTGTAAGCTTAGCTTTCGGCTGTACCGGTTTTTGGGGAAAAGCAGTTGTTGAAATAAAAATAATGACAGCGATTGCTGTAAGAGATTTTTTCATCGTAAGGTTTATTTGGATATTCTAAGATACAAATTTTAGAAAAACCGAACCAAGTCAGGTATTTTGTGCAATGAATTTTTCATGAAGCTTTATTACCTGTGGTGTCAATAATTCCTGCTCATTATTTGTAATAACAAAATCGCAGAGCTTCATTTTCATTTCTTCATCAATTTGCCGGCTGATGCGTTTCATGATCTCTTCAACAGGGAGTTTATCCCTTTTCATGACCCGCTGTACACGGAGATGTTGCGGGGCATATACTCCTATGATGTAATCAAGATTTTCAGATGCACCGCTTTCAAAAAGTAAAGCTGCTTCTTTGATGGCATAAGGGGCCTTTTGCCGCAGCATCCACTCTTCCGCATCTTTTATGGTAGCAGGATGAATAAAAGAGTTTAGTAAATCAAGTTTTTCTTTGTCATTGAAGACTATAGATGCAATATATTTTCTGTCAAGCAGCCCGTCTTTGTAACTGTCCTCACCAAAATGCTCAAGAATAGCCAGCTTTAATTCATCATTGGTATTCATCAGTTTCCTTGCTGCATCATCGGCATAGTAAACGGGTATGCCTAATGTCTCAAAAATTTTTGCAACAGTGGATTTTCCGCTCCCAATACCTCCTGTAAGACCAATACGAATCATTGCTATCCTGATTTACCGGGTAAAATTTATAGTACTAAAATAAAGAAGCGGCTGCATTATTCAGCCGCTTTCCTTACAATGATTTAAATCAACAGTTATTTTTTGTCTGCAACAGCCGGTTTATTTAATGCCGATGTCCAATCCATACTGATCGCTGATTTTTCTATTTTAATATAACTGCCGGGGCTTATTTCGATATTCAGGGTTCCATCATCATTTACTTTGTTGATGACACCATGGATGCCCGCTATTGTAACTATTTTGTCTCCTTTACCGAGGTTTTCGATAAATACTTTTTGGTTCTTAGCTCTTTTTGCCTGCGGACGGATGAAGAATAACCAAAATACCAGGATCATTAACCCTAGAAAAATGAACTGGAATCCGCCAAATCCGGGCGACTTTGCTGTTTCTTGTAATAGATAAATTGTATACATGCTGTTTTTTTATTTTTTTTCTGTTATTTCTCCTGTGAATGTAAGTGTATGGTCTTTGGCAGGGGAAGTATTGGCCACTACATGTACCTGTTTAGTTATAGTTCCATTTCCGCTGCCATTGAATTTCGCTTTAATAACACCTTCCTGTCCCGGTGCAAATGGTTCTTTAGGTACTTCTGGCACCGTGCAACCGCAGGAAGCAGAAGCGCTTTCTATGATAAGGTTTTTGTTGCCTGTGTTTTTGAACCGCCAGGTTATTTCAATCTCTTTATCTTTTGCCAGTTTACCCATGTTCAGGGTCATCGAATCAAGCCATTGAATACTGGTAAAATTAGCAGTATCAGTTTTCGCCTTTTCCATTTCCTCTTTGGTCATTGTCACAACCGGAGTATTCTTTTCGTCAATATTTTTACATGCAGCAATGCTGAGAGCCGCTACCAGTACAAATAATAATTGTTTCATAAAACACTATTTTTTTAGGTCCAGATAAATTAATGGATTGCAAATGTAGAAAAAAGCACTGAGCTGGCAGCCTATGGCTTTTTATATTCAACTTTCTGCATTTTCCCCTGCTGGACAAGTTCTTTGTGGATATTATCCAATATTCCATTCACGAACTGACCGCTTTGCTGGGTGCTGTAATCCTTGGCCAGGTCTATATATTCGTTGATAGTCACTTTAGGGGGGATCGTTTCAAAGAAGAGGAATTCTGCCACCCCCATTTTCATCATGATCATATCCAGTTGGGCAATCCGTTCCGGATCCCAGTTTTTTAGTTTGGGGATGATCAATGCCTGCAGGTGTTCACTTTTTTCCATTACAGTCTGCAAAAGGCTATAGGCAAATTGTTCCTTATCAGAACTCATCATTTGTTTAAAATTGATACTGCCTGGTTTTTGTATATAACCGGTAAGCAATTGCACCACCATTTCTCCGTCATCATCCCAGTTTGAAAAATTTTCTTCAATATGTGAAACGAAGACTTCATTCGCAAGCAGCAGGTCATTGAGAATAAACTCAATGATTTTTTTCTCATCGGGTTTTTCTCTTGATGCAGTACCTATGTATGTTTTGTACTCGGGAGTATCGGTCAGGGTATAGTATATCTTTCTTATAAGCTCTTTATCGGCGATGAGTTCAGGTTTTTCTTTGATAAACTGTTCTTTCAATGCATCGTCTTCCAGCATTTTCCATATCACTTCATTGCCGGCTAATTTGGTATTTACATTCAGATCCTCAGCAGTAGGCAGGTGTTTTGATGCTTTTTTGTGAGCATCCTTTTCAGCGTACCTTGTTATTTCTGTAAGAAACCAGGTAAGATACACCAGCAGGGAACGGGTTTGGTCAAAATGTTGTTGCAGTAATTTTTTTGGCTCACCGGGTTTCACTTCACCTTCTGATGCGGAAAGAGTATACAATGTCTGCATCACTTTTACCCGGATATTTCGTCTGCTGATCATGAGGAAGAACTATTTGAGGTGCGAAGATAGGCGAATTTGGTTTTATGCGATTATACCTGTGGCAAAGTAAATAAGTATAATAATATCTTAATGCCGAATAAAATAATTGACGTCTCAGGTTTAGCCAGATAAGTATAAGGACAATTTATCACCACCGGATTTTGCGTAAGGGTTTTTTAGTACATTAGGCAAATCAAAAACCTCAGCTATGAATAAAACCTTATTTTTTGTTGTTCTGGTGACAACATTGTCCTTTTCCTGCACAAATATTAATCCATCGCATGACAAGCAAAGAATAGGCGCTGAAAGAAATGCAAAAAACAGTACTCATTTTGCTGCTGCAAAACAGGATGGTATTCTGGAAGCCCAAAAAATGGAGTTTGAACGGACAAAAGATATCGCACTGGGATATGTTCCTAAAACCCGCCTGATAAATGCCATGGAGGAATTAAAGGCTGCCCGGAGCAACGGCTCATATGTACAACGGATAAATGCATTAACATGGGCAGAGAGAGGTTCCAGTTCAGATGCAGTAGGACCAAGCAATGGAAATGGCAGACTTGGGTCAAGCGTCACAAGTGGCCGGATGAGAGCAATATGGGTTGATCTTTCTGACGGCGATAATAGTACAGTTTGGGTGGGTGGTGTAGCAGGGGGGCTCTGGAAAACAACTGATATAACAGTAGCATCACCTTCCTGGACATTGGTAAATGATTATTTGGGGAATCTTGCAGTTGCTTCCATTTGTCAAAGCCCTGCTAATAATAATATAATGTATTTTGGTACAGGTGAAAAATCTGTAAATGCAGATGCAGTACAGGGTGGAGGTGTCTGGAAAAGCACCGATAATGGTGTTACATGGAATTTATTGCCTTCCACTGTAAATTTCTGGAATGTTTCAAATGTGGTATGTGATCCCACTGATGCAAATATTATTTATGTGTCAACCATGGGACCTAACCTTACGGGGATTCAACGATCAACAGATGGCGGTACTACATGGACAAATATTACACCGACGGGATTGAACAGGGCTGTGACTGAAATGGAAATGAGCAGTACCGGTCGTCTGCATATTGTATGTGGATATGCAGGCGGTTATTTTGATGGAAATCCATCGGGTTACCGGTTTACAGATATACCTTCCACTGTTGCGGCAGGAACCTGGACTTCACCTACTGTTTCATTTACCTCTACTGCTTACAACGTTGATATTGCGACTGCCGGAAATACTTTATATGCTTTGCCGGCAAATTCTTCTTACCAGACAAACCAGGTATGGAAATCAACTGATGGGGGAGACAACTGGGCAATAACTACAACAACGCCTCCCACAGGTGGTTCCGCACCGGTTAGTAGTGGTCAGGCCTGGTATAATCTTGCGATTGGGGTAGATCCTTCGAATCCGGATAATGTGATGGTGGGAGGGCTTAATAGTTACAGATCAACCAATGGTGGTGCTACCTGGTCACTAAATTCTGTTTGGGTTACTGGTGTGCCTGGTTCAAGTAATTATATTCATGCCGATCATCATAT
>Ga0116143_10002135_pt1 | contig 22135 bp, 18 predicted proteins | sample AD_UKC034_MetaG_FD_89745 | JGI IMG/M metagenome (GOLD analysis project Ga0116143, IMG submission 89745) | Active sludge microbial communities of municipal wastewater-treating anaerobic digesters from USA - AD_UKC034_MetaG | ecosystem: Engineered > Bioreactor > Anaerobic > Digestate | place: USA...
CCAAGGTAGAAGAGATATTATTCATTTGGACATTGTGCAATTTTCATATTTATTTATCTTTGCGCCTTTCTTATTTGTGTGGTTAAAAAGTTTTGTGTTTGTGCAGGTTAGAGCGGAGTTGGGGGGAAGCTTGAGTGCAAATGAATTTTTTGTACTCGATACTGTTGTTTCTGTTATTGCTTTATATCTGTACGGAATTACTGCCATGAAAGCCCTAACAAAATCATTATTTCTTAAAAGACATAAAGATCCTTTGGCGGATTTGTTTCAACAAACAGAGTATATCCATCTTTGGTTTTCTCATCTAGTGATGTTTATTGGGGTCGCAGCTGTACTAACAGTTTTGGCGGCGATCAATTTGTTTATTCCTTTTCAAGTCGTCAACTCGACGATAATTACTATCGTCATGATAGCTTTAGGAGTGGTTTTTGGTATTTGTAGTTATATTATTTTATTGCTTTCCAATCCAAAGCAAGAAGGCTATCGTTTGTTGAAAATAGTTAAGTTGGTGTATGGAGTATTTTTTAGTTTTTACATTTTTTCTTATTTTCTAATAAGTCCGCCACTGGCCACCTCTCACTCATTTTATTGGTTTTGTTTATTTATTTTTGCTACTTTTGTTGTTTGTAGTTTTTCTACGTATAAATCGCCCAGAGCTAACTCATTTCTCGAGAGGGTGACAGATGTATTTCGCGATTATTCTTGGGGAAATAATATTACTTTAATCAAGCCAAATAAGCAGAGAAAGGCATAATGTCAGAACTTCAACTACTTCCATTAGGTGGAATGGGCACCGTTACCCAAAATATGTTTGTCTACGAATATGAAAACGAGCTCCTGCTTGTTGATTGTGGTATTGGTTTTCCTGATATGCAAATGCCAGGAGTAGATATTTTAATTCCTGATGTTGCATATATTTTAACCAAATTAGAAGCAGGCAAGCGAATCGTTGGGATGATCTTGACTCATGGTCACGATGACCACATTGCGGCGTTACCATATTTGTTACCACATTTGCCTCATTTTCCAATCTATGGTTCGCCGCTTACAGTTGGTTTCGCTCGTCAAAGAGTGAGTGAAATTACTTTAGAACCAGAATTTCATGTAGTGGCCGAAAGAGAAGAATTTAGAATCGGTAGTCATTTTTCTGCCAGAGGCTATCGGATTACCCATTCGGTTCCAGACACTCGTCATTATGCCATTAAAACGCCAGCTGGCCTTATTTACCACGGGAGCGATTTTAAGTTGGACGAACACCCAGTTGACGGGTTAACGAGTGACTTGGAACACATTGGTCAACTCAAGCAAGAAGGTGTTTTACTCATGATGCTCGATTGTTTACGGGTTGAATATGATCGACCGGTCAAATCCGAAACAACGGTTGGTCCAGTTATCAGCCGTTTGATGAAGGAAACCAAAGGTAAGTTTGTGGTGACATTGATGAGCTCTCATATTCATCGGATTCAGCAAGTAATAGAGGCGGCGGCCGAAGAAGGCCGCCGCGTCGCCTTTATTGGGCGATCGGTCGAACAAAATGTTCGCATCGCGCAAGAGCTTGGGCAACTGCAATATAACCCAAGCATGGTGGTGGACAAGCGCGATCTTGACCAAGTGCCAGATAGCAAAGCCTGTTTGATCGTGGCGGGAAGTCAGGGACAAGAGGGTTCATCGTTAGTTCGTGCGATTTTTGGCGAACATCCCGTTTTCCAGATAAAACCAACAGACACAGTGGTTTTTTCTGCTGATGCCATTCCTGGCAATGAATTAGCGTATTTTGCCGCGATTGATCAACTGGCTAGCAATGGAGTACATGTGTTGTATCCAGATGTGGAAGCAGATCTGCATGAATCAGGTCACGCCAGTCGAGTAGAGCAAAAACAGATGGTAGACCTGGTGAGACCAGAATTTGTAATGCCGATCGGCGGCGCCGATCGGCACCGCTTCAAATTCAAAGAATTTGTAGCCGAACCCGCGGGCTATGATGCCAAACACACACTTTTGCCAGTCTCTGGCGAAATCTTGGGCATCTCAGCATCTGGAATTAGAGTGGTAGATAAAATAACCCTCAAGCCTCCAGTGGTAGACGGTTTGGGTGTAGGTGACGTTGGTCCAGCGGTGCTGTCAGATCGTCGCAACCTCAGCCAGGCAGGTATGGTAGTTGTGGTCATTCCCAAGATCCACGGCAAACTTGCTGTAGAAAAAACCGAGGTAATTTCTCGAGGCTTCGTATTCATGAAGGAAGCCGAGGAGGTTATCGATTTTATACGAGATGTTGTGCGAGAAACAGTCCAGCAGAATCAAAAAACTAACGAGGGTGATCTCAAGCGAGCGATAGAAAAGAGATTGGCGCGAAAATTGTATAAAATAATTAGGCGAGAGCCATTAATTCTGCCGGTAATTTTGCCAATCTCTTGAGAGAAAATAATCAGCCACTTGTTTTAGAGCTAATCTTATGATATATCCTATAATATGAAGAAGCGGAGTAAGCGCAGACATCCAAAATTAAAAATGAAGCCCGAAACCACGCAGGCAATTGTTGGTGTTGGCCTGATTACGTTCGGATTGCTTATTCTGATCTCTTTTTCTGGTCAGGGCACGGCCTTAATCGCTATCAACAAGTTTTTAGTAGAAAAACTTGGCGCATCATTACTGCTACTTCCATTTTTATTGATTGCAGCAGGTTTAAGTCTGTTTCGAACGAAATTTCGCTGGACTCAACCACACGTACTACTGGGTAGTTTAATTTTATTCATTGGTTTTGTCTTGCTTTTCCGAACAGGGACCATTGGTCTGAATAGTTTTGAAAGCACGAGTCGCCTAATCAGTAAGGCTGGTACTATCATTGCTAGTATTTCACTCCTGTTAATCGGTATTTTAGTTATGACTCAGTTGAAAGTGCAGGAAATGATAGATGTTTTTGGTTTATTAAAACGCAAACCAACTAAGTCAACCGAAAAAGATACTGTGGATGAGAAGCAACCAGGTCGTTTTCATTTACCATCTGTCCATTTGCCAGCATTGCCATTTCGATCAAAGGAAAAAACTCCGGATGAAAGATTTGTTGATGATGATGGTGCAAAAAAAACTACCAAACCGCCACTCCTGGAACCTCTGATCACCCCACCACCGAAAGAGACTCCACCAACAGAGTCCTTACCAAAAAGTACCAACATTGCGCCCTCCACTACAATTTGGCATCTGCCACCCATTGATTTGCTTGAGGAAGCAAAGGGAGTGAAGGCTAATCGGGGTGATGTGAGCAAAAATGCCGACACAATTGAGCAAACGCTGGAGTCATTTGGCATTCGTGCAGAAGTTAAAGAAGTCAATCGAGGGCCAGCGGTAACACAGTACGCGCTTGAAATTAGTAGGGGCACGAAGTTATCTAAAATAACCGGTCTCTCTACCGACTTAGCTTTGGCACTAGCAGCACCAACGGGACAAATTCGAATTGAGGCGCCAATTGCTGGCCGCTCATTAGTTGGAATAGAAGTACCAAACTATTCTGCTGAATTTGTTAATTTGCGTGACATGCTTGAAAAACCAATCATGAAAAAACAAGCCAATAAAAAGTTGCTTGTAGCGTTGGGGACTGACGTTACCAACCAGCCAGTGGCGGTTGATATTAACGCCATGCCACACATTTTGATTGCCGGTGCCACTGGATCTGGTAAATCAGTAGCGCTCAATAGTTTCTTGTGCTCCATTCTTTTCCGCGCGACACCACAAGAAGTACGTCTCATTTTAGTCGATCCAAAAAGAGTTGAATTAACCTGGTATAAGGAGATTCCTCACTTACTCACTCCAGTGATTGTTGAAAGTAAGCAAGTGGTAGCTTCACTCAACTGGGCAGTGCATGAAATGGAAAATCGTTACAAACTTTTACACGAAGTGGGAGTGCGGGAGATTGCGGGGTATAACGAAGTAGCTGGTCACTCAGCTATGTATCATATTGTCATCGTGATTGATGAATTAGCTGATGTGATGATGTACGCGCCCGCAGAGGTAGAAGAAGCGGTCACCCGTATCGCCCAAATGGCTCGAGCTGTTGGTATTCATTTGGTCTTGGCCACCCAGCGTCCTTCAGTTGATGTTCTAACAGGTTTAATCAAAGCAAATATTCCCGCTCGTATTGCTTTTAATGTGTCATCAATGACTGACTCGCGGGTGATCTTAGATACTCCTGGAGCAGAAAAATTACTTGGCAAGGGTGATATGTTGTTTATCTCGCCAGATAGAGCCAAACCAATTCGTGTGCAAGGCACCTATGTTTCGGACAAAGAAATTAAACGCCTGACTCAATATTTACGCGACCAAGATTTTGAACCCCAGTATCTAGAAGAAGTTACTTCAAAATACAAAGTCATGCCTGGTAAATCTGGAGTCTTAGATACTAATGGTGATGAAAAAGATGAGCTCTTTTTGGAAGTGTGTAAGATTTTGATTACTCAAGACAAAGCTTCTTCTTCAAGTATTCAGCGGCGCTTCTCTATTGGATATAATCGCGCCGCTCGCATTCTGGACCAACTCTATGCCGCAGGTATGATCGGTCCATCAGATGGCAGTAAACCCCGTGGCATCAATGCCACGAGAATAATGGAATACATTCATCATGAAGAAGGTACGAATGGTTCGAGTTCAGAAAACAATGAATAACTTGATTGAGCGTTGTATACTGGAGTAGTTGTAGAAAAGGAGACAGATGAAAAAACAATACCTTTGGGCAATAGTAGTAATCTTAGTGTTAGCTGGAGCAACATTGTTTGTTACCCGCTCGCAAGATTTGCGGATGCCAGTCACCATGCCAGAGTTTGTTAATACACAGTCTACATCGAATGATTCTTTTGCAATTGGAGCTGAACCAGCGGGTTATATGGAAAAAGGCGTGATGGTGAGTGATGTGTATCAACCGATGCCACCCTATATTGGTGGTGGTGATGCACTAACTGTTGAAGAGCGTCAGTACCAAACCTATGCCTCGTTTAGCGTGGTGGTGAAAGATGTGAGTGGATATCTCAATCAACTCAGAGAAAAATACCTAGGAATGGAAGGTCGGGTGCTAAATCTTTCCACCAATACTTCGGGCAAATATCAAAATGGCTATCTTACCGCTAAAGTACCAGTGGCCTCATTCGATTCTGCTAGTCAAGAGGCAACTAAGGGTGTAGAAAAAATAGTTGATCAATCAGTTAATTCTACTGATGTAACTGGTGTAGCGGTAAGTTTTGAAGAGCAAATTCAACAGCTAGAAACCCAGCGCTCACAGCGAGAGGTTGATTTGCTTGAGGCTAAAACTGATGCCGAGAAAAAACGTATTCAATTGGATATCAACAGGTTACAAAATCAAATTGAGTCGCTCAAGAAACAAAAAGTAAATCAACAAACTCAGGTGCAGTATGCCACTATTACGGTTTCTGCAGCTTCTTCAGAAAAAGTATTCAATCCTTCAACCAGACCTGATTTGGGGGAAACTTTGCGCGAAGCGGTTGATTCAGTGTTGAATAATCTATTTGAAGTAGCGCAATTCTTTATTTGGGCCGCAGTGTATGCTGTAGTACTATTACCAGCGTTGTGGTTAATCGGTAAATTGCGCAAGCCAAAAACCACTGTGACAACGGAATAAAGTGGGTGTATACTACCATCTTTCCTTTCAAGAACGTTCGGGAAGCGATCTGACGACAGTCGGATTGTTTTAGTAGTCGTACTATGAAAAACATACTAGTGGTCAACCAGCTCAAAAAAATTTATCCGCCTGCAACAAAGCGCGAGAGTGAGTTTTGTGCTTTGGATGGAATTAGTTTCACAGTCAAAAAAGGTGAAATCGTTGGTCTACTAGCTCCCAATGGCGCTGGCAAATCTACCACTATCCAGATGTTAATTGATACGCTCAAGCCCACATCGGGCACGATTGAATATTTTGGCAAAGATCTGCACCAAAATCGCAGCGAAGTTTTACAGCATGTAACATTTGCCAGCACGTATATTAAGATGCCTTGGCGACTGACGGTGATGGAAAACTTGTGGATCTATGCTTTACTGTATGGTTTAAATCGAGAACAATTTAATCAACGAGTAGAAAGCTTTTTAACATTCTTTGGCGTGTGGGATCAGCGACATAAAACCATTGGCATGCTTTCTGCTGGTCAAATTACTCGGATAATGTTGGCAAAGGCATTTATTCCACACCCGAAGATTGTGCTATTGGATGAACCCACTGCCTCATTAGATCCAGATATGGCTCATCAGGTTCGTGATTTTGTGAAACGACAACAAAAAGAATACGGCATGAGTATTATCTATACTTCTCACAATATGGATGAGGTGGCCGCAGTGTGCGACAGAGTGATTTTTTTGAACCATGGCAAAATTGTGGCGTTGGATACACCAGATAATTTGGCGAAATCAGTCTCTCTGGCTCGCGTTAGACTTTGGGTCAAAGATGGTTTGAAGCGAACTGAACGCTTTGCCAATGAGCAAGGTTTGGTCAGTCACATTGAAGACAGGGAAATCGTAATTGAAATCGATGAACCAGCAATTGCTGGGTTTCTCGCTTCGTTAGCCGATGCACAAATTGAGTATTCTCAAATTAGTATTGATAAACCAACGTTGGAAGATTATTTCCTGAGTATGAGTAAGCAGGAACAGACAAAATGAACATAGCCAAACATAGACTACAAGCGTTATTTACTAGACATTTATATCCACTCAAGCGTGACTTTGATCTGCTTTCGGATATGATTTATTGGCCACTCATCGATACAGTGTTGTGGGGTGTAACTGGCATGTGGTTGACTGAAACGAGTGGCGTGCCCGAGCTAGTAGTGGCGCTACTAATGGGACTCATCATGTGGAATATTATTTGGCGCTCACAGTCAGAAGTCGGTCGTAACATGATGGACGAAATTTGGAATTCAAATTTGGTCAATCTCTTTTCTACACCAGTTTCAATTCTAGAGTGGTTGATTTCAGTGATTGGCTTATCTTTCGTGAAAACGCTTGTTACTTTGACAGTAATTATTCCCGTCATGGTTTTGCTGTACTCAATTAATGTGATGGCGTTGGGTTTGTGGTTACCAGTATTTTTTGTGTTGGCAAGTATGACTGGTTGGTCGGTTGGTTTATTGGCCTCTGGCATTGTATTGCGTTGGGGGCCGCGAGTGCAAACGGTGATTTGGACGTTGCCAGGAATTTTGTTGCCGTTTAGCGCGATCTACTTTCCGGCCGAACGTTTGCCTGGAGTATTACAAACAATTTCTTGGTTTGTTCCCACTACCTATGTGATGGAAACCCTGCGTGCGGTTGTTTTCAATGGATCTCCAGAAATCATGATGCTGGTTATCAGTTTTGGACTGAATATCTTCTACTTAGTGTTAGCCTCGATTTTCTTTTTACGCAGTTTTGAATACAGCAAAAATATGGGGCTCAATCGATTTACATAATCTTGTTTACAAGCTTTCTAATCATGAGTATGCTTAACAGGTGAGAAGATTTTTGACGTATTTTCAACGAGTGTCTGGGGGATATTTACTTGCGCTCATTTGTTTAATGGTATTGAGTGGTGTGGTTACATATGTTGTTTGTCAGTATCAAAATCAAACCATTCGTTTAAGAAACCAATTCTTAGAACAGCGGTATAAGGAACAAATGAAGAATGAAGTTGATGCGAGACAACCTACGCGACAACCAGTGAAAGACTCCGTCGAAACAGAAAGGATCTATGAATCTCGTGATGGAAAATTGCTGACTAAGATCTATTGGTCACCCAATGACTATGGCTTAGATGTAGAGACTATTGATTTAGATACCAAAGTTGTTAAGCGTCATTCAGAAAATGATTATTTCAAATTAATCAAGCGTGTTGAAGGATTATTTTCGAATAGTCTCGAATCAGTATTCTTATTAACAAGAGATAGTAAACAGTACGCAGTTATTGATACGTATGTTGGCAATGTGGATGTTGGTGATGGATTGCGGGAAATATATGTGGCAACATTTGAACCAATCAAAGAATCGTTGACAATAAAATCATTTTCTATCACGCCAGTTTCTGCAAAAACGATTTCTATTAGTAGAGCATATGGTAGAGTTGAAATACTTGACTATTTCCCACAGCAGAATCAAATTATAACTATTTCTAGATCATCAGATGGTTGTGGGGGAATGGGTTCGGTAGAATTGCTATCAGTAAGTATTCAAAACCAAGTAGTAAAAGAAGTTGGTATGGGCTGTGTTACGCAAACAAGATACTTGGGATATTTGGGCAACCTACTTTATTTTGGAGAAATTGATCTGACGGATGAGGATCTGGAAAACTGGGAAGATGCAAAAATCATCAACATTTTCAGTCTTAATCCACTTACTAAAGAGCGAAAAAATCTATCTATCGATTTGTCCACGCATGCTTTTGATACTACTTGGGTAGATGTAACAAATAAAATCTCTGCGACTGAACTTGTGCTTTTTGATAAAACTACTGAGGAAGGGTATGCTTTGGATGTGAAGACACTTGAACTGCGAAACTTGGGTAAGTTGTATGATTAGTTTTCAGATATGCGATATACTAAGAGCCAGTAATAATTATCGGATTTTATAGTGGCAGAAGTTCCTACAATAAAAGAAAAGAGTATAGTAACACCGCTTCCTGAGGTTGTGATACCTGAGTCAGTTCGCGCTCAGTTTGCACTAGCCATAAAAAGAATTATGCCACTATTTATGGATTGGAACGTGCATGATGAATGTTGGGTTGATTCATCAGTAAAACCTGATTTGATTATTACTCTTGCACGAGCTGGATCACTGGCTTGGGTACCAATGGCAGCAATTGCTGACTTATACGACATCCGATTGCCGAAAACTTTTGATTTACATTTGGGTAGAGAGTTGGCATATCGTTTTATTCGGGAAAGTCAGGGCGATTTTAGATTACTGCAAAACGGTGATGCCAAAACTATTGCAGATTTTAAAAAGTGGTTAGATAAGGAGTTTAATCTAAATCCTGATTTGGCGGAGGCAATTGCTAATATATCAGAAAGCTTGGCAGCGAATGATAAATCAAAAAATATTGTTGTATTTGATGATGTTGTGCAAGATTGTATAACAATGGGAATAATAATTCCCAGATTGATTGAGCGGAGTTTAGCAACAAATGTGACATTCGTGTCATCGAATGAAAAGCTTCAAAAGCGTTTGGCAATCAGAGATCTTTCATCTGAAATTGGGCAGACGACAAAAGTAACCTTAGAGTGCATTCTGGATGATACTGAGTGGTTGTATGGAATCATCGATAATTCATTTTCAGAGTATTTTGACTCATTATATTTAGAAAAGAAAATTGTTGTACGTCAGTTGTTGGTACAACTTGCAAAAGGTTCTATTGAAGATATTCAAACAGGTGCATTGAATTTGATAACGAATGAGGCTCAAATAAGGAAAATTGGTGAAAACATTCAACAGCAGTATTTAACAAATAATGCCCCACGACACGAAGCAATGTTTATAGATCCGGGTAATCCCGCAGATGAAATATTGGAAACGTATGGTGTTACTGCGTTGTTAACATTACAAATTGCAGTTAGAGAAGAATTGGAAAGGTTGGGCCAGACCGTAGAACTGTGAAGAACTACGGTCTGGCCAGAGAATTACTCAGGCTTGTTGATCTCTACTGGGGAGTGCGGAATCCCCAGGTAGTCTAGAACTTCATCCAAGATCATTAGGATGAGGTTCCGCTCGATTGGGTTACAGGGTTCCCAGTGGGTTGCTGTAACCATTCGCCAGTCTCGATCGAACTCTTCCAAGTCGTCCTCAGGGATGTTACCCCTGAGGAAAGTACGATCATTGTTGTCGAGATTATGGAGAAAGGTTACCAAGCCGCTGGCGGTCTGGTAGACCAGTGCTCTCGCGGAGCCCCATCTTCCAGGCTCCGGACGCTTTTTCCAGCACTGAATTGGATTGGTCATGCCGATGGTCGCAATCTGACTCGCGTCTGCGCGGCGCATTTCTGGACGACCAATTCCCGAATTGGTATCGTCTAGGTGCCCGTTGCCCCGCACGATAACGTAATCGTGCAGGTACTCGGGCGCCAATCCTTGAGGGAAGATCACGCCCTCCCTCCAGGTTGGAACGAGCACAAATCCCCTTGAGACCAGCGATGACTGAGGTCGCTCGATCCAGATGACCTCAACACTGTCTTCGGGAATCGCGCCACCGCTCCAAGGCAGAACGAAGTAACGCCCTGCCAGGCTGAAACTTGACATCTTGGTCGCCGTGAATTGGTTGTATCGTCCCAAAGCCGTGTTCATGGGATGAACTTGGCTTGATACGATAATAGGGGTGTTTGGGGGGATATTTCGTAATCCCAACCATCCCAGTACGGTTACGCCAACAATCGGCGCCGTTGTTTTCACGATTCTCGCTAGGGATACCCCCTCACGCGCCACTCTTCCCACGACGATTGCATCCCCGATGGGGAGTGGTCCGTCGAGGGCTATGAGAGCCAGGTTTGAGACTAAGAAAAACGACCTTGGCTGATCAAACAGCGCGGTCAGACCGTTTTCTTCAAACCAAGCTTGATCCGGATCTGATGGAATGCAGACCGGATCGCCGATGTTAATAAAACCATTCAAGGCTGAATTGCCTTGAATCAAAATGGTCTCATGTACATTTACCCTCGCCGCAAGGTGCGGAAAGGTCTCGACGATCTCGCTCCAGTAGCCCCACCACCCAGGGTGGCAGACCACCGGATTCTGCTTTTTCACAATTGGGAGAAATACCTTGCACCCTCCCGCTGGGCAGGGCCGGGGGGTTGGCCATGGGGTTGCAGTTGGTGTCCGCGTCGGAGATGCCGTTGGAACTGCTGTTCGTGTGGGAGTCCGCGTTGGTGTGGCAGTTGCCACCGTCGTCCGCGTTGGCGTTGGAGTGTTGGTAGGCCAAGGCGTTGACGTAGCCGGTTGAGTTGGCGTGGGAGTCGTAGTCGATCCCTGAGCAGGTATGTAGTATATTCCCCAACTATCAAGATGGAATGGTGACTCAACAGATCCTTGCTGGTCACTGACGATGTCGAGGCCGAACCTTTCATTAACTCCCAACTCTCTGAAATCAGAGGTTCTCTCCACGGCGTCTTCGATCCAAGTGGGTCCTCCTACCACAAACGCTGCGTTATGGCCAAGAGAAAACCTCGCCCCATCGCTTAATCGTCTGAAATACCATCTTAGACGATCAATTTCAGCCAAACCTGGGTTTTGATTACCAGAGTCTGCCCTGATTTTGTACGTTAAATACACCTGAGCGTTCTCAGGTATCGATGGGACTTGCCAGTTCCATTCATACATAGAGTAATTTCGGGGTGCGCCGTTACTCTGATGCGCATAATGGTATAGTCCGCTTGCTGAGTTACCAGAAATGCGCACCCAGTCGTGCAGTGAGCTGGGATCGGTCTCGTCCCGGAACATGACCCAGACTGCATTGGCTGGAACACGCACGCTCTGACCTGATAAAGTGATTTCTTCATCTTCCCTACCCAGTGGGTCCATAATGGGCGGATCGACCGCAGGGACTCCCAGCTCCAAGTCAAATGGGGGATTTTCACTAGGATAGAATGAGGAATCCTCCTGCGCTACAGCTGCAGGACTCACCGCCGGCATGCTGCCGACGACAACGATGGCCAACAGAAGGGCAAACACAATCGCCCTCATCCAGAATTTGGTCGACATTTCTCGTGTCTCCTTGAACCGAAGATAAACCCACCAAAGGTTTGGTGAGTTACAACCAGAAACTGGCTGCGCAGTGTTTACAAAAAACTACCAATAAACACAGCGCAGCCAGTTAGTTGCCAACAGAGCAGAAAAAGATTAATAAAATAAAATAGAAATAAGCCTGAGTTGTTAAAGAGCATCGAGAGAGCACTAGAAAAATCGCGATGATTTTTAGTACTTCACGATACACATCTATTATACATTATAAGACGTGAAAATACAATAAACTTAACCTATAACATATAAGGTCACTATTTACGTGCTAAGATAGGAAGAATGAAAAAGATGTTTTTTACTATTTTGTTGCTAATGTTACTGCCAATTTCTGTATTTGCCGGTGGTGGACGTATTCTTATCTATACCAGCGATAACCTTGGTGGTTATTATTATGTGAACTCAGATATGTATGTTTTGGCTCAAGTATTCGTGCCAGATTCTAGTAATACTATTGCCTCTATTGGTGAACGAGCCGAATTCCGTATCGAAAATCCTCGAGCAGGCGATTCGTGTGTAAATGAAATCGAGCAAACTACTGAGCTCGGGTTACTCAGAGCTCGCTGCAGAGTTACACAGCCTGGCATGCTTACTGTGTACGTGTATTCCTTTGCAGACAACTATGAGTCATCTCGCTACATACTTAATTTTTATGCTGCGCCAAGTCCTACAACTATTCCAACACAACTACCAACTGTGATACCCACGACTGTAAAATCTACTTTAACTCCAACAATTGCAGTGAATAACTCAATCACGACAGCTCCCGTAGAATTGACTCCAACTCCAACTAGTTCTTCTGATAGTAACGCTCTACTAAAAGACTATGTCTTTGAAGAATCGGTCGCTACTGTCTCATCAGAGGTGGATTTAGACACAAATTCCGAAAATCGCATTGCTCAAAGCACTGAAAGTAGGACAATTGTATTATCTCTCGCGCTACTTATGTTTGGAATATGCATCGCAGGTGTTGGATTAATTATTTTCAAAACATCCAAGAAAACCTAAAAGGAATCGTTTAACAAATGGATAAATTAGGTTGCTAAAAGAAGTCTTTTTGTCGAGATGCTTGGTAAGCAGTGGATCATTTTGTCACTTGGGTAATTAGGTGGGAGAATCAACTTGATAAAAGTTGGGCATCGGGTAATTTACTGACTGGAAACAAATATATTGCTTACATCCAGGTATGTGAAATAAAAACACAAACACTTGTTTCTGTAGAAAGGTTTATGTATCATGCAAGCTGATGCATAGATTACAATAAGGATTAAAGAAAATATGGAGTTTTTGAGAAAAATAGTTAATAGGAATAAAAGAGAATCTAAAGATGTTGATTATCCGAATGAATTTACTTTAGAACAATGTATAAGTGAATTAACTGGGGATGGATTTACGGTTAGCAGCGCTCTCCGGGACGATGTGGCAAGATTTGGTCTTGTAGAAGGTATTGTTCTAGCTATGGATGGAAACAGTGGATTAAGGGTAGTCAATTGGAATGGAGAAGGATTGGTAATTAAAACATTCAACGGTTTGAGAGACGGCAAAGATCTATTGTCGAAATTGGCAAGAGTTAAGTATGATTCCAAACCAATCCATCTCTAGATACCATAGAGAAATTCACAACAGTTTTTTGTGGAGATGACGGGGGATGACCCCGTGTCCGTGTCCAGCTAAATAGCAGCATCTACAGGTTTAGTTCCTCTTTGAGTGTGGAGCGCCCTGGTGAAGAAACAAACCGTGGAGCGATCCCTTTGTACTATGGCTTACGACTACTCGGTACAAGCAAGTAATCAGTCACACTGGCTGAGTTTTCACCCACTCGCTCACACCAGTGAGATGAAACGAGTGAATGCCTTGTTATGCTACTAGAGCATAATTTGGAGATCGAAGAGATTTTCCAAAATTGGAAAAAGCACCTTTTACTTCAGTTGTTACTGTTGCAATTAATGCTTTTGCTCTTTGACCGTTACTGTAGATTGTATCTGCAGTTATAGTTTTGGTCCTGTTAACGTCTTTTGACCAAAGACGACCTGCGACTGTTAAAGAGCGTGTCACGTCAAAGCAACACATCCCCATTGGGACAATCAGTATAGCAAAAATCTACGATTTTCTCAAGACTAACTTGCTTGACGAGCAACTGTCAGACCGATCACCGTTTTACATCCATTTACTTTTACTATGCGCGCACATTCGTTAAGCGTAGACCCGGTAGTAAGTACGTCGTCGATTATGAGTATCGTTTTGGGAATTGCCGAAGTAAGTTTTGGATTGAGGGAAAAGTGGTTAACGACATGGTCTAACCGTTCATCTCTGGATTGAATCGATGCTTGATGAGAGCCGTGGATGGTTCTGATGAGTAAATCTTGATAAGGTGTGTTGACTAGTTCTGCCAAAGTTTGAGCGATTACTTGAGCTTGATTAAATCCACGCTCGCGCAGTCGCATTGGATGAATAGGCACGCTGGTAATGCAGTCGACTGGAGGAATGATGGTGCAGTGGTAGAGGAGCCGGCCGCAGAGGCGGCCGGCGTCAATCACCGATTGATACTTGAGTGACTTGAGTAAGGCCTTGATAGCGCCGCCGTAACGACAGGCGCTAATCACATCATCTAAATACAGTGGGGCGAGCTGTGGCAGGGGTTGCTCATACAAAAAATCGATCGTTTCGTAACATTTGTCACACAACAGCTCGCCCCACCTTTCACAAGATACACAATACGTTGGCGCAAGAATGCCAAATACTATTTTGCTCAACAGTTTAATAAACAACACAAATTTAAAATCTAGTACGTAAAACCGTAATCAACCGTAGAATTAAAAACTGAATTTTTACTTACTCTGCCATTAATATAAGTTTTTCGCTGTAAGCTTCTGGCAAGTATGTTTGAGCCAACTGTAAAATTTGTGCACTCGCACTAGCATCTTTTAAACCGATCGCTAATTGCAAGGCTTTGGAATAGGAAAAAGTAAAAGTTGGATCAACTTCTAAGGCTTTTTGAAAATATTCAAGCGCTGCAACTGACTCACCTTGAGTTTGTAATAAATTGCCAATATTGTGATATATCTGCGGATAGCCTGGGGAAATTGCGAGCGCATTTTGATAGTTTTCTAAGGCTCCAGTAACATTTCCTCTATCCGCCTGAGCCATAGCTAGGTTATTATAGAGGCGGGCAGATTGTGTAAATCGTAGAGTATATTCATAAAATCGAATATGATCACTCCAAATATAGTTTTGACGCAGAGTTATCACTATCATAATTAATAAAACAAAGCCGGGTAAATACAAATTTAGATCAGAAAAGACTTGTTGTGCTTGTTTCAGCTTTTTTTGTTTAGATAAGAAATTATTAATTAATCGTAGAAGCGCTGCTGTACTGATCAACAATCCAACGATAGGGATATACAGCCAGTGTTCATAAAATAAGCCATTCACTGGTACGATGCCAGAAATTGGCACTAATCCGATTACAAACCAAAGTACACCAAAGCCAAGCCACAGAGTTTTTAGCTTGTTTTTTTCTAGGATACTCAACAAAACTATTAGTATCGAAACAAGAAAAACCGAAATTGTCCAAGGGTTTAGTATAGAGTGAATCACTGGCAAAACATGGTCCATGTGTAAAGCATAGGGAAAAGCAAATGTGCCAATATAACGTGGTAAAGCTCGAGTGAAGGTGAGTAATCGAACTGATAGGCTGGAGGGGTATTGTGGGTCGATCACGCTGTAGTCAAAATCTGGATCGAAATTCAGCGTGGTTTGGCGAACATAGGTATAACCCAATCCGAGAATTAGTAAAAACACAATAGCGATGGTAGTGGGAAGATATTTTGAAAATATAACTTTGATTGTTTGTTGTGTTTGAAAGAGGTGAAGCAATAGTATCAAACCATACAAGCCTAATCCCGACAGGGCTAATTCTTTGGATAATACTGCCAGAATCAGCGAAAGCGCACTGGTGAAAAGTAGAAATGGTTGAGAAAAGCTGATCTGTAAATCGTAAAGAGAAAAATGAAGCTTCTTTTTCTGAAAGCTGAGCCAAAAACTATTGAGGCCAAACAGTAAAAATACAGTAGAGAGTGAGTCGCCGCGAGAACTAATATAAGTAACTGCCTCGGTTTGCACAGGGTGCAGTAAAAAAAACGTCGTTACCCAAAAGCGCCAGCGGTTAGAGAGACCTAAATTTATAAGTAACCAAAAAAGGAGCAGACCGGCAGTCAGATGCAGAACTAGATTGGTCAGGTGAAACCCAATGGGATTGTTGCCCCACCAGCCGGTATCGATAGCGAAACTAATGCTAGTGAGCGGGCGGTAGTAGTTACTATTGATGCCACCGCCCGCAGTGGTGCTTTCCTTAAACATTTGGGCAAAATTGAAAGATTGAATTGTCTGATTTTCAGTCACGAACTGCTGATCATCCCAGATAAAGGGACTATTCACAAAAGGAAGGTAGCAAAGCGCAGTCAAACAAAACAAAAGTATCAATTGATGGCGAATTCGCATGGATCAAGTATAACAGTTGTGGGTGTGTTCAGAGTTTTATACAATGAAATGAGTAGTGTTAGAACAAACGTTAAAATTACAAAAACCAGACTTAGTTGATTCCGAAGCAACTATTTTTAGAGTCTTTGAGGATGAAAGCCTAGCAGGACCGACAGGAAATAGAGGCATACATTGGGGATTTTTTATTAAGAGTCTCCTGAAGGGTCAGATTGAAATAGCTGGTAGGCACAGGAATGTGAGACTAGTTAAAAAAGTCGAAGAAAATAACGAACAATATTATCGCAATTGGAGGTTGCTTAAGAGATTGGGAATTCCAACGGTCGATTCAATGCGAACAAGTGGAAAATGGTACGTCCTAATGACTGATCTTTCCGCTAAGGGAGCTGAGAGCTATGGCAAAGAACGATTTATTAACTGGAAGATTTTACATTCGGCAATGTATGTTGGAGTGGAAAATACATTAGACGACATCTTCTCTCAAATCTCCTTTGATGAAATTATCGCAGAAGTTCGTCGGATTGAAGCGATAGCGTCAAACAACGAAGTGCTACTACCAGGAGATGATCCTTTTGATTTGTTCATTTATCCAAGTGGAAGTTGGGAGGTTCTGGTATTGGATCTCACCAACCTTGTTTACCAACCTAGTGGTTTAACTCATGAACAACTCAAAAATGAAAACTCTAAGAGGGCTATAAACTTTTTGGAACTTATTGAGTATATGAAAAACAACGTGGTCGCACCAGGACTCGAACCTGGGACCTCACGAATGTGAATCGTGCGCTCTAACCAACTGAGCTATGCGACCACTCTCCATGGAGTGAACTTAAATTATATCATTCAATCAAGTTAAAACTACGTAAAATGCTCTCTACTTCTGCTGGACTCTTGCTTTGGAATAGTTCAATTCTCACTTGTTTGGCATTAGCAAAACCACGCATATACCAACCTAAATGCTTTCGCATTGGAGCAAAATAATATTTTGGATGATGTTGATAGGTGTTTTCATAGAGTTTGGCGTGCTCCAGGGCAATCTGAGCTAATGATGGTTTTTCACTTTCATCTGTTGGCGGTAAAAATACAAATGGATCACCAAAGCTAGCACGCCCAATGAGCACGCCATCAACTTGGTATAACTTTTGATGTTCTTGAGCGGATTGATATGAGTCAACATCTCCGTTGCCAAACACCAAGGTATCAGTCTGATGGATTAGATCCGCAGCTTGCGCAATCAGTTCCCAGTTGGCTTTATTGGCGTAACCTTGTCGAAGTGTCCGGCCATGAATGGTGATTAGATCGGGCGCTTCTTCTAACAGGGTTGGTATCCAATCGTTAATTACCGGAGTTTCATAACCAACTCGGGTTTTTATGCTTACTGGTATAAAACGAGCTCGTGATTGGTAAGTTGTGGGCAATTGCAGATGACGGTTCTGAACTTCCAGTAAAATTTCTGGATCAATTTCTTTGTTTGCAAACAAGTCAAAACCCTGTTGCCAATCAGCCACGGCTCGTTTGACCGATCGAATAATTGTTTTGGCTAGCTCGGGTGTTTTGATCAGGGCTGCCCCGGCACCGCCAAGTTGCACACTTTTGGCGGGGCAGCCCATATTGATGTCAATACCGTCAAAACCAAGGGCGCAGAGTAGTAGCGCAGTTTGATAAAAAAACAAAGGAGTGGTGCCATAAATTTGTGCTACTATCGGTCTTTGCAGTTCGTCAAATTGAAAATCATCTAACAAAACTTTGGCTCCATGTCCCAACCCCTCTACGCTCGTGAATTCTGTAAACATCACGCTGGGTCGACCGTACTTTTTAGTAATACTTCTGAATGGATAATCAGTAATACCGTCCATCGGGGCTAAGCCAATAGCGGGAGCGGTTAGTTGATGCCAAAACGATTGTAGTTTCACTCAGGTATTATAGCGAGTTCTTGTTGTAATTCAGCAAGAATCTCCTGATTCATACTATGTTCATACCATCCAAGTAAATTAGCTAGGTACCGTTTAAAATAGGTAGTTTCTGCAGGATTGTGTATAGCTGTATTTGCTGTTTTATCTAACCACCACCAGGCTAATGGAGTAGTAAATTGTTGGTCATACCAGAATTTTTCGAGCAGTAGGCGAAATTGTGTAAATGAACTAACCTGATAAATGGTACTAGGAAGACTGGTTTGATAATCGAGCACAAATGTTTGACCAAAGCCAAGATTAGGTTTGCTGATAACATGTTTAGTGACCTCACCATACTGATCGTATGAATAGGCAGCGAACTCCAATTCTTTGTTAGTGGCTGATTGAATAGTTACTAGGTACTGACCAGCAATGGGTTTAGCAATTGAAGTTGTTTTTAATCCACCTGTAGATTCGGTAGCACCGTCATCACTGAAAGCAGTGATTTGTTCGTAAATTTCAACGGCACTTTCGTTGTTTGGACCTACGATTGATACGTGAATATCCGGAACATAGACAAAAAAAAGATAGCTGAGATCGGTATGACTTGGTAAAAAAGTGCGAAAACTAAGTGGGTCAACCTGGTGTTGACTCAAAAGTGAATAGTTATACGCAGGGTCCTTGATAGTAAGATCGTTTTGGTCGGCGGTTACGCCATCGGCCACCATAAAATGACCCGGTATTTGAACCATTACTGGTCGATGATTAGTAATTTCTGAAATTGCGGGGGTGAGCCGATCGGTGCTATTCCAATTAAGCCGACCATATTCTAGCGCTGGTGTATTAAAAAGGATGCTTAACTGTTTGGTTAATCTGGTAGCGGCAAGAAAATTAACCAAACCATCACCTATATACCCATCTGGTTGCAACTTTAGCCAGTCATTTAAACTTGCTGGAGTAAGGGCTGTGCCATCGGGCATCCTGGTAATACCGTGGTATTGCATGATCATCACTAAAGAAGTCAAGGCACAGCCCCAATTACGTATGGTGAGTTTGTTTGACCATTCGTGAGCGTGATCGTACTCAAATTCAGCCCAGTTTGGATCACTTTGCTTAACATGTGGAACAATGGGAACTAGGTCGCTGTCATCTAGTAGATACACTATCAGGTTATCAAAGCGGGACACACTGCGCTTGAGAGAGCCTACTCCGGCTTCAAGTCCGATTTTCAGTGTTTCTGCATCAATAAATGGTAGACTATCAGCGACTGTGAGTGTCAGAGCGCCGTCAATAGATAATCGAATCATTTGTTGTGAGAACAGTACTTCGACGCGGTATGGCTGATCGATGGTAAATGGAAAACTACCAATTGCATTTGCTAGTTCATAAACTTGTCCATTTACCACCTTTTGTAATCTAATTTCATTATTTGTGACTTTGATGTCATACCAATTATTCTCATCCACCCAAAGAAAGAGTAAATTTCTATCCATGTTAATGGATTCCAAAAATGTAACATCTATGGTAAACAGATAGTTTTCTAAAGTGGGAATTGAAAAATTATTTGGCACAATTTCCATCACACAGGGTTTGCTATCGATCACGATTTGGGCTGTATCATCGACCACTTCCCACTGTGCTGGCTGCGTAAGATTCATGCAAACCCTCAGTGGATACTGCCATTGACGGTTTCTTACAACTGTCCATTGATCAAAAACATTAGGACTATCGAATGTTTCAGAAAACACCATTGTTTTCGCAGTTACTCGTTGGGGATGAACCGCTATAATAAGACTAACTACTAGTAGTACAAATCCGATCTGTATTTTCATGTTAAAAAAAATTGTTAGTTTCTACGATCACTATCATTTAAAAAACAATTCCTATTCAGGAGTGATAGCCAGAAACAACTTCACCTACTGGTATATCCTCCAAACCTTGCATCAACCGTTACTTAAACGACTGAAAACATTTACCGTTTTAGATGTAGGTTGTGGCGTAGGTACCCTAGCACTGTATGTAGCTCAACTATGTAAATCAGTAGTTGGCATAGATGTATCAGAGAGAGCAATTGGTATTGCCAAACAAGCCAAACAATTTACAAACAGTAAAAATCTAACGTTTAAACAGACACTACTCAAGCAATTTTCAAATACATTTGATTTGATAATTTGTACGGAAGTGATAGAGCACGTACCAAACCCTCAGCAATTTGTAGAGTTACTCGTTAAAAATCTTCACCCCAAGGGGTGGTTATTACTTTCTACTCCAAATCGGGATAATTGGTTAGCCAGGATTGGATATTATCGCAAATTTGATCAAGAGGTTGGCCACCTCCGACGTTACTCGGTATTGGAAATTACGCACTTACTCGAACAAAATGGTTTTAAGGTGAAATACACAAAAACGGTTGAGGGACCACTCAGATCACTACTGTTCACTTCCAAGCTGGGAATAGTAATAAAAGTAATTAAAGGTCCATTGATTCCGTTATTTCATTCAATTGATGAGCTTGTCGGGAAATTATTTGGTAGTAGTGACATAGTGATTCTCGCTCAGAAACATACAAAATGAAGATCTTGTTTATCACACCTAAATATATTCCCGCTCTGGGTGGAGTGGAGACGCATGTTCAAAAAGTGAGTTTAGCATTACAAAAGCGGGGACATCACATCACGATTATTACTGCTCAATCAAGCAAGGAAATGGCTTTGACTGAAGATATAGATGGTGTGTGTATTAACAGAATTCCGATAGAGATCACACAACAAAAAATTGCAACCTGGCAATGGATCAAAGCTAACAGCGCGATATTTGAAACCGCAGACATTGTGCATGTGCACGATGTGGGTTGGTGGTTATTGCCGGTATTTCCGCTAATTCGACCAAAACTATATATTACTTTTCATGGATGGGAAGGACGCTGGCCCATTCGTTGGCAAGCTAAACTACATCGATGGATTTTGTCAAAACTAAGTAAAAAGACGATCCACATAGGCAATTGGATTCAGGAATTCTATTGGGATTCTCCTTCATTGGTGCTGTATGGTGGGGTGGATCGAAGAAATAAAACAATTCAGATAAACCAAACAAAACACAAATCAAGAAATATACTCAAATTAATATTTATAGGAAGATTGGTCAAGGAAAATGACATCGCATCATATTGTCAGTATTTTGATGTATTACGCGAAAAACAAATCGCTTTTAGAATCCATTGGGTGGGTGATGGTCCATGGAGGAAGACTTGCGAGAAGTACGGTAGAGTCCTTGGTATGGTGACCAAACCAAAGGAGTTTCTGGTTAGAGCAGATGTGGTTTTAGCTAGCTCCTATTTAAGTATCTTACTCGCAAGATCTATGGGAAAGCCGGTGTGGGCACTGTATTCACAACGTTTGAAACAAAAGTATTTAGAATCATTACCAAACAAAGAGGCAATGGTAATCGCTGGTTCGGCGGATGAATTAGTACAAGAAACTTATGATGAAAAAGTAAAGAGTTGGAAACCAGCCGCTATTGCCACTCAATATTCAAAAAACTGGCCACCGACTTGGAGGGAGGTGGCCACTGTGTACGAAACACTTTGGCAGAGCACGACTAACCATGAAAAACAGTAAAAATTCAAATCAATCGCTAAAAGTAAATTTGGGTTGCGGATCTGACTATCGGCAAGGATGGGTTAATGTGGATGCTTTAAAAAAGTTTAAGCCAGATATCATTCACGATTTACACTCTCCACTACCATTATCAGATGAATCAGCCGAATACGTATTAGCTCAGGACATACTTGAACATTTCACCAAAGAAGACTTATCACGCTTGCTCTCAGATCTTAGGCGGATTACTAAGAATGGTGGCTTGGTTGAAATCAGGGTACCGAGTGTAACAGCAATCACGAATCGACTACGAAAATTTCCTGAAGCCAGAAACCAATTTTTGTATGGTACCACTGAGTTTACGGGTATTTTTGGCGCACACAAAGTCGGATTTACGCCAGAGTATTTA
>Ga0116143_10002136_pt1 | contig 22113 bp, 18 predicted proteins | sample AD_UKC034_MetaG_FD_89745 | JGI IMG/M metagenome (GOLD analysis project Ga0116143, IMG submission 89745) | Active sludge microbial communities of municipal wastewater-treating anaerobic digesters from USA - AD_UKC034_MetaG | ecosystem: Engineered > Bioreactor > Anaerobic > Digestate | place: USA...
AAAATGCCTCTGTCCAAATGCTTTATAGCCGCATGGACATCCTCTTTGGTGGGAGAAACGCCTCTTTGCAAATATCGTGAATCGCTTTTCATCAGTAGTATAGGGTTGTAAAGGCTATTTTTTTGTCTTATTTAAAGTGAGCAAGCTCTTTTTCTTCTCATTGAGCCATTTCGACTCCTCCACGGTATCCACAAGCCAGATTTTCAGATCGGCTTCTGTTTCCTCGTCAACAAAGAAGATGATGATGTCCGCATCCTGCGGAAAGCGCATATCCATCCAGAGCCCCGTTCTGGTCAACTCTTCCTCTTCCCAAACAAAGCAAACCCACAAATCGGCATCGTTGGGCTCGTCAACGGCAAAAACTTTCAGCTGGGCTTCATTGGCCGAATTGCCCTGGTATATCTTTTGGCCAAAACCAAAGGTTACCGTTAGGGATAGCAATACTATGATTACAAACCTGAACATTGACAACCCGTTTAAGCCTTCGTTTATTCCGGTTTATAGTCGGTGCTAAGTACCCTGAACTCGGTTCTCCTGTTAATCTGATGAACCATCTCCTTCTGATTATCGTCGGACAGACCATCGATGAGCTGTTGGTTGAGGACTGCCCCGATGGAGAGGAACGGGTACTGGTTAATCAACTGTTCGTCCACAACCTTTGGTTGCGATTGTGCATACCCTTTTGCCCTTAACCTTGCGGTGGGAATGCCCTTTTCAATGAGATAGTTAACCACCGATTGCGCACGTTTCTGCGACAGTTCGTAGTTGTACTCCATGGTTCCGCGGCTATCGGTGTGTGCCCCCAGCTCGATGATAATGGTGGGGTTGTCGTTGAGCACCTCCACCAGCCTGTCTAAGGCGGCCATGGATTCGGGCCTGAGTTCCCAACGGTCGTAGTCGTAGAAAATATTGGGCAGCTCAATGGGTCGTGCGGTGGAGGTGAGGGTAATGGACATTTTGAAATCCTGACTCAGCTGCACGCCACGGGTTGTTTCCCTGCCCTTGCCGTTGAGATATCCCTTAAGCGAAGCGATAAGCACATAATCGGTGGCTGGATTTAGCGAAAATTTGAAATTTCCCCGTACATCGGTTTTGGTATCCACAATAATGCCATCGCTTCCAACCATTTGTACCGTTGCATTGGCAAGGGGCATTCCGGTTTTTTCGTCCTTCACATCGCCCAGCAGGTTAAAGATCAGCTCGGGCAGGTAGAATACGAAAATGTTGTCGCCACCCCGAGTTCCTGAATCGTGTCTTCGCGAGGTGAAGTAGCCTGCCTCCCTGTCCTTCTCAAAGATAATCCCAAAGTCGTCGGCGGGCGAGTTGATGGGGTATCGCATATTCTCCACCTCCCATCCGTTGCCACTCTCCTTGGCCTTGGCGCGGAATATATCCAGCCCTCCCATTCCGGGATGGCCATCGGACGAAAAGTAAAGGGTTCCGTCGGGGTGGATAAAGGGGAACATTTCATTGCCCCTGGTATTGATATCGGGGCCAAGGTTTACGGGCTCTCCCCAGTTGTCCGACGGGGAGTTGCGGGTAACCTTCCAAATATCCTTGCCTCCGTATCCTCCGGGGATGTTGCTAACGAAGTAAAGCGTCAGCTCGTCGGCCGATATGGCCGGATGGGCCACCACCATGCTGTCGGGAGCCAGTGGCAGGACTTCGGGTGTGAGCCATCCCTGTTCACGCCTTTCGCTCACCAGTATTTCGCATCCCAGCTTGTTGCGCTTGCCTGCCCGGCAGCGGGTAAAGTAAATCTTGTTGAAATTGGCGGTAACCGAAGGGGCTCCCTCATCATTGGGGGTATTAATATTGCCATCGAGGGGTCGGGGAGTGCTCCATGTCCCCTTTTTATCGCGCTGGGTAATGAAGATATCGGTGAACTTTTCACCGGTACCGGCATGGTTTTTCGTTCCTGTTGCCTCGTTTCGCGAGCTGGTGAATAGCAGAACGCTGTAATCGTCGGAGAGGTATGCCGGGCTGAAGTCGCTCTGCTTGCTGTTTATGGCCCGCATATTCAGCACCTCGTAGCCCGAAGGGCTTTCTATCCACTTCTTGGCCAAATCGCACGATTGAATGCCAAAATCGGTGAGGGGATCGTTGGGTACCAGCTGTTTATATTTTTGGTACTGCTCCAGAGCCTCGTCGTACTTCTCGTTCATCTTCAGCATTTCGGCGTAGTAGTAGTAAACACGCGGATCGGGAGGATCTCGCAATATGGCCTTGGAATACCAGATCTCGGCTTGCCGTGCGTTCCCAATCAACCGGTAGCAATCGCCAACCTTGGTGAGGTATAACCCCATCTCCTCCTTAGCCACTTTGTCCAGATCGTGCCTGTAGAGTTCAATGGCCTCAAAGTATCCTCCGGCGTCGTACAGCGCATTGGCGCGCTTCAAACGATTGGTTTGGGCCTCACCGTTTACGAATATCCCAATGAATCCTAATACGAATAGTAGTTTTGCTATCCCTCTCATTGTGCAGTGTTTTTCAATGCAAAAATAAGTAACCCAAAAAGCCTTGCCCCCGAAAGGGCAGCCATTGGCTAAATCACGTAAAAGTAAACATATTTTTGAAATTTCAACCCATCTGCTGCAAAAAACACCTCCAAGGTTTTCCACAGGCGATGCCATTAACCATACCCGAATTGAGGGGTTTTCATATCCTGCCATAGGTACAAAAACCTAAAGGTTAACGACCATACCGGGGCTAAATTATTTGGGGCTGGCCATAAATTTTTGATATTTGGTGTTTAATGGTTTTTAAAACGTAAACGTGAAGTTGAAAGCCACAATAACTTGGAGGCGTCATCCGGTGCCCTAAAATTTTTTCTTTTGAGGCATTGGCCTTTTTACAAAAATGTAGTGATTCGCTTACATTTCCGAAACTTCGGGAGTGCCCTTGAAGGTTTATAAATAAGGAATCAAATCCACAAAAAACATAATTTTTGTGGATTACAATCCTCAAATTTCGTATGGTTCATTAATGCGATTAGATGAATTACCAGTCACCAGAGCATGAGGGAATAAGGTTTCACCTTCCCTGGTCTGTTTCTAATACCCACAATATCAATATAATAATAATTCTTTTTCGCTCCGACACTACTTGTCGGTTGACCATTTTATCTTGGCAGAAATTTCAAAATATTTTGCCATGAAAAAGAGAGAAAAGAGGGTGCATTTTGCCAATTTTTGCATTGCAGGATTTACCTACTACGATGGGGCACTGGCCTTCGGACGACTGAAAATTGGAAAGAAGCTGAAACTGGTGTCGGAGCCCACCAACCCGGTGGACAAAAATGCCATTGCCATTTATCTGAAGAATTACAAGCTGGGATACGTGCCCAAGGCCGGCAACAGGGAGATGAGCAAGGTGCTCAATGCGGGGTACAATATTTTCAACGCCTACGTTCAGATGGTTGATGGGCAGAACCACCCCGAGGAGCAGGTGAGGGTGGTGGTATTTGTGGAAAAGAATAGGAAGAAATGATCATGATGGTCTGTTAGTTGAAATTTGCATTAAATATAAGGCTGTAACTAACAATTTTTTGTAAATTGTCGTGGTATTATAAAATTCAACACACCATGGTTGAGCACAAGAAGTTATACCGCATCTTTCAGCTGATCTCACGGCTCCGTAGCCCTTTCGGTGCCACCAAAGGGGCTTTGGCCCGCGATTTCGACGTGTCGGAGCGTACCATTGAGCGCTATTTCAGCCTGCTGCGCGATTTGGGTTTTGTAATAGAAAAGGAGGGCGATAGATTTAAAATTCCCAGAATTGACAAGGGGCAGCTAACCCCCGAGAACCTTATTGTTTTCAGCCTTGAGGAGGCTGCCTTTATCCGCGATGCCATCCTCACGAGCACACCCCACTCGCCTGTGCAGAAGAGCATTGTGAGCAAGCTCTATGCCCTCACCGATATGGACGATATCTCCGATACCATCTACCGCCAGTCCGTTAGCAAGAGCATTGGCACCCTCAGGGAAGCCATGAGGGAGAGGAAACAGGTGGTTTTGAAAAGTTACCAATCGGTTTCAGGCGGTGATGTCAGGGATAGGCTTGTGGAGCCCATAAAATTCTTCAGCTACTACGTTTACCTGCTGGCCTTCGATGCGGAGGTGGAGGAGGTGAGGCAGTTTAAGATTGACCGCATGGGGAGCGTTGAGCTTACGCACACACCCTGGAAGTACGAGGGGCAGCATGGCTCGCAACGGATAGATCACTTTGGCATGAGCGGCAGCACGCCCATACCCGTGAGGTTGCAGCTGAGCAACCTGGCCCACAAGCTGATGGTGGAGGAGTTCCCCGACACCGGGCTGAGCATAAAAACGGGCGGGGAAGCCATTCTCTACGAAGGTATGGTGTACTCGTTTGAGGGGATAGGGCGGTTTATCATGGGGCTGCTCAACGAGGTGAGGATAATTGAGCCTAAAGAATTGCAGACGTATGTTGTAGAAAAGGTAAAAATATGGTTTAAAGGACAATAATTGCAAACAAGCCAAAAAAACAGAGATCTTTTTTCGCAACATTTTGATTTACAGTTGAAAGCAAAAATATAATTTTAAAAACATGAGAATACATCTAAAAATTAAGAGTGATGGTCAGCCGGTACCATTTAACCATCAGCAAAAATTGACAGGAACCATTCATAAATGGCTGGGAGAAAACCGTGAACACGGAAGTGTTTCACTTTACTCCTTTTCGTGGCTCACAGGGGGTAAGAATAAGGAGGGAATGCTCTATTTTGAGAGCGGAAGCAACTTTTTTATTAGCGCTCATGAGCCGCACATTATTAAACGAATAATTGAGGGCATCAAACAAGAGCCACAAATGTTTGATGGCTTAAAAGTGGAAGAGATTATTATTCAGGAGAACCCTGATTTTTCGGACACAACACATTTTCATCCAGCTAGTCCTATTTATATAAAGCGAAGAGAAGGTGACAGAATCAATCCTATTCTATTCAATGACCCTAAAGCCGGTGAATACCTTAAGGAAACTCTACTTACTAAAATGGGTAAAGTAGGACTCGATGACCCTACATTTAGGATTAGTTTTGACCTTAGCTTTCCCTACAAGAAGCAAAAGAATGTAATGTACAACAACCTGAATAATATTTGTAGTTGGTGCCCTGTAATTATTGAGGGCAAGCCCGAAACCAAACTCTTTGCTTGGAATGTGGGGCTTGGCAACTCAACAGGAATTGGTTTGGGCGCAATACAATAGAGAATAATAACTATCCCAGCTTTACAAATGTTGGGTTAAAAAAATACAAATATGTACGTAGTAAAATACTCTGGTCCTTTTGGTTTTATAAAACCGTGGACTGCTGTAAGAGACGAGGAAGTTTACAGTCAGCAGTTTCTTACACCCTCAATAGTTGCTGGAATTGAGCGTAAACTGTTCCCTGAACTACTTGACAAAGAATGGGGTATATATAAAATAATTGGCCACAGATTATCATACAAACAGGTTTCGCAGCAACAGGAGCAAACACAGCCTAGGGGTTGGAACGAGAAGGGTAAGGGTGCAAAAAAGGAATACCATAGGCCTTATGCCATTTTAGTAAGAGGCATATTGTTAGACCCCATTTTACATCTTGCCTTTTCAAATAAGGAAGATGCGCTTGTTGCTGCAAAGCAACACATATGCTTGGCAAGAAATGAGGATATTTTATATCCCAGCGGAGAGATTATTGAAACTAATAGCCAGGATTTTAATGAGAATGAGGAACGTTTCCCTGGGTTTGAATTGGTTTTTGAAGAGGGAGAAAACTCTTTCTTGGTAGGTTATAATCGATTCAATAGTGGAGCACCAATGTTTGGTTGGCTTAGAGTTTTGGGTAATCCTGTTCAGAGTGTAGTATAAATGAGTATATGCAGCCATATTAAAGCAAAGGGTAAACCCGAATACACTACCCTGCATGCCCACTTGGAACATGTTGTATGTGTTGCTGAAAGGGTTGCTGAGGCATTTGGCTTTTCTGTGGACATTGCAAAAAAAGGGGCTATTCTACACGACATAGGTAAAGCTAGTCCAATTTTTCAGGAGAGACTAAAACCTGATTTTCAATGGCATGATAGGGTAAAGCCATTCAGGCATGAAATTGCGTCACTCTTTTTCCTTTCACTTTTCCCAGAAGACATTCATCCACAATTAATTGAGATGGTTATCGCACACCATAAGCCAGTGAAAAACGATGTTCGCGATAAGGGACTTCTTGATTTGGATGAAAACTACGACGATGTGTTTAAGTTGCATGCTCAGCGTTGGGATGAATGGTCAAAAGAAGCACTTGAAATTATTGGCTCTTTTGGCATTTCTACTAGGGCCATATCACTTAATGAGGCAGAAGTTAATTATCATAATGCGCTAAACTATGTCAAAAATTCTTTATCACAACAAGGCTATTCTGAATGGAAAGGCTTGCTTATGGCATCTGATCACTTTGCTTCGGCAATGGTTGATAGCACTATAGAGCAAACCCAAAAACTATTTAAACACCCTAACCTAGATTTCTTTGAAAGAAAACATAAGTTATACCCCTTGTCGTTAATTAGCGCTGAAAGCACAAAAAAACATACCATAGTTGTTGCTAGTACAGGTGCAGGCAAGACCGATTACCTGTTTCGCAGGTGTCAAAGTAGGGTTTTCTACACGTTACCTTTCCAGGCATCCATTAATGCCATGTACAAAAGGGTGGCAAATGATCTTTTATCCACCAACCCCGATTTAGATATAAGGGTACTACACTCTTCTTCAGCAATAGTAAAACGTAATGGCACTCAGGAAGAGAGAATGCTACAAGGGCTTGTAGGTTCATCAATTAAAATTTTAACTCCGCACCAAATAGCAGGGATACTTTTTGGAACGAGAGGCTTTGAGGCTACAATACTTGATTTGAAAGGGAATGATGTGATATTAGATGAAATCCACACCTATACCGAGATTTCCAGAGCCATTGTTATTAAAATGGTCGAAGTACTTAATAGGCTCAATTGCCGAATTCACATTGGTACCGCTACCATGCCCACAAGCCTATACCAACAGATTATTGAGATGCTGGGAAAAGATAGTGTGCATGAAGTATCACTTCCCCCCGAGGAACTTGATAAGTTTGATAGACATGTAGTTTACAAAGTTGAGTCATGGGAAAATGCTGAAAGTATTATTGACGATGGTATTGCAGATAATAAAAAAATACTTGTGGTATGTAACAGGGTGAGTACATCCCAGCAAATTTATGCCTATTACCAAGAGAAATACCCTGATATTCCTGTAATGCTGATTCATAGTAGGTTTAAAAGGGGCGATAGGAATACCAAGGAGCAGGAATTGATTGGGTTAGATGATAATGGGAATTCTTTGCGAAAATTTAATACATCAGACAGTGCGTGTATAGTTATTTCAACACAAGTAGTGGAGGTGAGCCTCGATATTAGTTTCGATCTTATGATTACCGAAGCAGCGCCTTTAGATGCTTTGATACAAAGATTTGGGAGGGTGAATAGGAAAAGGACTGAAAGCACAATAGGGAAATACAAACCCGTGTTTGTGATTGCGCCCCCCACCGATAGAAAAGAGGCTCTACCATACGATGTGGATATACTCCAAAGAAGTTTTGATGTACTACCCCACAACGAATTACTCCGAGAACGTGATTTACAACAAAAGTTGGACACCGTATTCCCCGAAGTGGATGTGATGGATATTGAAACCCACTCCATTTTTAAAAGGGATGGACGATTGGTAATTGATTTTCTTACCCATAGACCCAAATCGTATCTTTTAGATTTGCTTGAGATTGATAGTGTTAGTTGTATTCTCGATTCTGATATAGAAGAGTATGAGAACTCTAATTTTGAACAGCGTATGATGCTCGAAATACCCGCACGCTATTGGCAGCTAAAGGGTTTCCCGCAATGTGAATATGGTAATAAGCCATACATTGTGCCCAACCACTCATATAGCAACGAGTTTGGGTTTGATATTAGCAGGGCTAAAACAAAGTTTCACACCGATGATAATTTCATTTAATACCCAGCGATATGATTACTATTAATGTAGGACGAACATTTCTTAATGCTTTCAACAAGCACTACGAAAAGGAGTACACGGGCAAATAAAATCACCAAAACAATTTGTACATAAACTTAAAACAAATTGTTTTGGTGATTTTACATCGTCCCCAAAAAAATCCAAAAAAAAGATACCTTTGCAGCCGTTCCGCGTTAAACCTTTTTATACCGAATTTGTTCCAACATACTATACCATAGTGGAGGAGAATGCCTTATGACCAAAAATAGTAAAGTGCTGCTTATGATCCTCGATGGTTGGGGAATAGGCAAAGGCGACAGGAGCGATGCCATTGCCACCACGCAGCCCGAGAATATGACAGCCCTGAAAAACAGCTACCCCCATGCTCGGCTGCTTGCCTGTGGCGAGGATGTGGGTTTGCCCGCCGGGCAAATGGGCAACTCCGAGGTGGGACACCTGAATATCGGCGCCGGAAGGGTGGTGTATCAAGAGCTGGTGCGAATCAACAGGGAGATAAGGGAGGGCAGGATAGACAGCAACCCGGTGTTGACCAAAGCCTTTGCCCATGCCCGCGAAAAGGGAGTCGCGGTTCACTTCATCGGCCTGGTTTCCGATGGCGGGGTGCACTCCATGGATACCCACCTTTACAAGATGTGCGACATGACCAAGGAGTACGGGCTGGATAGGGTTTATATCCACGCCCTGACCGACGGTCGCGACACCGACCCGCAGAGCGGATTGGGTTTTGTGCGCAGCCTGGAGAAACACCTGCAGAGCAGCAATGGGGTTATCGCCTCGCTAACCGGCAGGTACTACACCATGGATCGCGATAAGCGGTGGGAGCGCATCAAGGTTGGCTACGACCTGATGGTGAGTGGCACAGGAAAACCTACCCAAAGCATCACCCGTGCCATGGAGGAGTCGTATGCCGAGGGCATTACCGACGAGTTTATCAAGCCCATAATCAGGGTGGACGATGATGGTCAACCCGTTGGGTTGATCAGGGAGGGCGATGTGGTCATCTGCTTCAACTTCCGTACCGACCGTCTTCGTGAGATTACCATCACGCTAACCCAGAGGGATATGCCCGAGCACGGGATGAAGACCATACCGTTGCACTACGTCACCATAACCCGCTACGACGATACCTTTAAAGGGGTACACGTGGCCTACGAAAAGGACAACCTGAAGAACACCCTTGGAGAAGTGGTGTCGGCTGCCGGTCTCAAGCAGCTGAGGATTGCCGAAACCGAGAAGTATGCCCACGTAACCTTCTTCTTCTCGGGCGGGCGCGAGGAGAAGTTCAAGGGCGAGAGCCGCATACTGATACCCTCGCCCAAGGTAGCCACCTACGATTTGAAGCCCGAGATGAGCGCCTTTGAGGTGAAGAATGCCATTGTGGAGGAACTCAACAGGGGCGAGCACCCTTTTATATGCCTCAACTTTGCCAATGGTGATATGGTGGGGCACACCGGTGTGTATAGTGCCATACAGACGGCTGTAAAGGCCGTGGATCAATGTGTGGGCGAGGTTGTGACCGCAGCCCGCAATAATGGATACACCGTGGTCATCATTGCCGACCATGGCAACGCCGACAATGCCATTAACGCCGATGGTTCGCCCAATACGGCTCACTCGCTCAACCCCGTGCCCATTATCCTTGTGAGCGATGAGTGCAAAAGGGTGGAGAATGGCATTCTGGCCGATGTGGCACCAACCATACTGAACATCATGGGGCTTCCCATTCCCGAGGAGATGACAGGCAAAGCGCTTTGCCAATAAACCCCTTGTCCGATGGATAGGAACGAGACAACTGCAAATTGCATATGATTCAGATTGATGATAAGCTCATCAGCTTCGATGTTTTTGAACAGCACTTTTGCTGCGACCTGCCCCAATGCTTGGGAGCATGTTGTGTTCATGGCCTTTCGGGAGCACCCCTAGAGGATGAAGAGGTGGAAATACTCAAAAATGAGCTCCTTGCCATTGACCCCTACCTGAAACCGGAGGGGAGGGAGGCCATCAAAGATCAGGGGGTGGCCGTGAGGGACTTCGAGGGGGATATGGTTACACCCCTTATCGATGGCGAGGAGTGCGCCTTTTGCATTGAGGAGGACGGCATTACCATGTGTGCCATCGAAAGGGCTTGGATAGATGGAAAGGTTGGGTTTCGGAAACCCATATCGTGCCACCTCTACCCCATAAGGGTGAAGAAGTACTCCACTTTCACCGCCATCAACTACGACCGGTGGAGCGTTTGCAATCCGGCAAGAGTGCTTGGCAAGAAGCAGGGCGTTCCCGTGTATAAGTTTCTTAGGGAGGCACTTATCAGGGCCTATGGAGAGGCATTTTATGCAGAGATGGAGGAGTCTGCCAAACTGCTGGAACAGCAAAGGATACAATACCAAAAGGGGGGTGGGGGCTAGCCCGTTGTTTTGTGCATTTGGCGTACTTACAGGTGATGAAGTCCATTTTTTCTCACCACCCCAATGGGTCGTTCTCCCGTTTTTCTGCTATATTTAGCCCGCGAAAACACAAATACTAATAATAAACACAAAAACATGAATTACATCAAGAAGTACATTGACGACAACAAGGATCGGTTTTTGGATGAGCTTTTTGGCCTGATCAGGATTCCTTCCATCAGCTCCCTTTCTGAACATAAACCAGATATGGTGAAGTGTGCCGAGTACTGGCGCGATCAAATTTTGAAGGCAGGTGCCGATAAAGCCGAGGTTATGTCCACCGAAGGGCATCCGGTGGTTTACGGTGAGAAAATCATCGATGCCAATGCCCCCACCGTGCTGGTTTATGCCCACTACGATGTGATGCCCGTTGATCCCCTTGAGGAGTGGAAGTCGCAACCCTTTGAGCCCGTTATCAGGGATGGTAAGATTTTTGCCCGCGGTGCCGACGACGACAAGGGACAGGGATTTATGCATGCCAAGGCATTTGAACTGATGATGAAGACCAATACCCTTCCCTGCAACGTGAAGTTTATGATCGAGGGCGAGGAGGAGGTGGGATCGCCCAGCCTGGGCAAGTGGTTGGATCAGCACAAGGAGATGCTGAAGGCGGATATCATACTGGTTTCGGACACCTCACTGCTGGGCAAGGACGAACCCTCCATAACCACGGGTTTGCGTGGCTTGGCCTATGTTGAGGTGGAGGTTACCGGGCCCAATCGCGACCTCCATTCGGGGCTTTTTGGTGGTGCCGTTGCCAACCCCGCCAACATACTGGCCAAGATGATTGCGTCCTTGCACGACGAGAATAACCATATCACCATCCCCGGTTTCTACGACGATGTGCTGGAGGTTGACCCCGCCGAGCGTGCCGAAATGAACAAGGCGCCATTCAGCCCGGATGAATATAAAAAGGCACTGGATATCAAAGAGGTGTGGGGCGAGAAAGGATTTACCACCCTTGAGCGCGTGGGTATTCGCCCAACCCTCGACGTGAACGGTATTTGGGGCGGATACATTGGCGAAGGGGCCAAAACGGTGTTGCCCTCCAAGGCATCGGCAAAGATATCCATGCGACTGGTACCCAACCAGGATCACATGAAGATTGCCGAACTCTTCAAGAAGCACTTCGAATCCATTGCCCCCCCTTACGTTAAGGTGAAGGTAACACCCCTACACGGCGGGCAGGGCTACGTATCACCCACCAATATTCCTGCATATCAGGCGGCGAGCAAAGCCATGGAAGAGTCCTTTGGCAAGAAACCCATACCCTACCGTAGCGGAGGCAGCATTCCAATTATCAGCACCTTTGAGGAGAAGTTGGGGCTGAAATCCATTCTCATGGGGTTTGGCCTTGAGTCGGATGCCATCCACTCGCCCAATGAGAACTACCGGCTGGATATGTTTTTCAAGGGCATTGAGACCATCCCCCTATTCTACAAGTATTTTGCCGAGGCCATGAAGGGCTAGAAAAATAATTCGCAATCATTGAACCCGATTGATTTTTTTGAACAATCGGGTTTTTTTAATGTATTTCCTCCATCATTTTACAAGCTTTTTACTATCTTGCCCCATGTAAAAACTGACGGAAATGAGAACAAAATCAATACCATCTGCACTTCTCTTCTTCCTTATGGTTGTGATGCTTATCTTTTGCAAAGGCCCCGTGAAGGAGGACACAGTTTATTGTCCTACTAAGCAGCAGCGTGCCGAGGACACCATTAAGAGTTGGATGTTCGAAAACAATGAGTACCCTCATTACAAGCCCATTGTGTTTGGTGAGATCAACGCAAGGTACGAGAGGCACGACCGTACCTTTCAGCTGATGTCCATGATTGAGAGAGAGGAAGCGGCCGGAAAAGATGATGGAAGTACTGATGTGAGGGATAGTTTGAAAGTCCTACTGGAGGAAAACTTGGGCGAACTGCTTGGCTACACCATGCTCCACAAGTTCAACATGGATAACCTTGCGGGTGATATGGTTGAAATGGAGTGCCTTTTCCTTCTGGATACAACCTTTCGAGTGGCCTCTGTTCTTAAACCCGAGGAGTTTGATTTGATCCTTACCGAGAAAGTTTTCTATCGGGTTGAGTAGTAAGGGAAGATGTACACCGGTCTGGGCATTTTACCCATAGATTTAGGTTTCTCCTCAGAAGATCCCTTCCACAATGGCATTTTTCAGCTCATCATTCATAGGGATTTCCGCCAAGGCGCGGTTCAACTCGTTGATTTCGTGTCGGCATCCCGTTAGCGTTTCCTCTATGTTATGAGCCACATGTGGGGACAATGACAAGCCCGTAACCACCACGTTGGATATAAACCCATTGTCCACCTCCAGTGCAATGGTAATGGTACCCGAGGGTAACTCTATCTCCCTCTGCAACGAATAGGCGGGAGAGTAGCCAAAATTCCAATCCCAACGGGTGTACTTCTCTTCATACAGCTTGTTGATATGACTGATATCATCTGTCGAAAGGTGGTACGCCGTGGCTTGAGGATTATTCGTAAGGATGTGATTCCAAAGATTTTGTGCAAAGTCATCAATGGTCATGGGTTTCGGCAGATGGTCGCTGATATTGGTAACGGTTGCCAGAACCGACTGAACCGCCCTGTCGCTATACCTGTTTTTATCAACGTAAAGGAGTTGGGCCAGCAGATGGAGGTTGGATTGGAAAAGCAGGGTCCCGTGGTGCATAACCCTTGATTTGAAGACATGCTCGGCATTGCCCGATATTTTTAGGCCATTGATGGTAAGGTTGTTGTGCCATTCAAATTTGGCCTCCAGGCCAATTTTTGCCAAGGCTGCGATGATGGGTTCCGTATATCCTTTGAAATCGACCATCTTACCCTCTTTGCCGTTCTTGATAAAGGTGAAGTTGATATTTCCCAGGTCGTGGTACACGGCACCCCCTCCCGACAATCGGCGTACCACCTTAATGCCTTTTTCCTTGATTATATCGGGGTCAATCTCTGCCAGCGTGTTCTGGTGTTTCCCCACCACCACCGAGGGTTGGTTGCGGTAAAGCATGAAAAACTCATCGGTGCGGTGTTTTAGCAGGTACTCCTCGCAGGCGATGTTGAAGTAGGGATCGTGCGAAGGCGATTTAATGCACAGCATGTTTGCTCTGAGGGGGTTTTATGATCCTATTGCCTGTCTTTCGGTCGATGTACTCCAGCAGTTTCCAGATGCCAAATCCTATTGACGAGCCAAGGGCAGCGCCCACCACGATGTCGCCCGGGTAGTGAACCCCGATGTAAATCCTGCTGTACGAGACAAGTAGAGCCCAGAAGAGGATGCCGATGCTGAACCACCTCTTCCTGATAAGGCACACGAGAAAAACTGCAACTCCAAAGGAGTTAGCCGCATGCGATGATACAAATCCGTATTTGCCCCCGCACCGTTTGACCACGTGAACCAGTTCCTTTATATCGGGGTTGTGGCATGGTCGGAGCCGTTCAAAAACGTTCTTGAGCAGATGCACCGATAGTTGATCTGCAAGAACTACAACCAGCGCAATGGCCAGTAGTATCCATAGTGTTTGCCAGCGATGTCTTTTGGCCACAAAGAAAATGATTAACAGGTAAAGTGGAATCCACGTGTATTTACCCGAAATGTGCCACATGGCCACATCCCAGAACGACGAGTTGAGCCCGTTGAGGAACAGGAAGAGCTGCGTATCAATCTTGGCAAGGTGCTCCATCATGGTTCAACGTGGTTAATTTCGGCCCAGAGCAAATCCTTGAGCTTTTCCAACCCCTTGTTGGCCACTGACGATATGAACAGGTGTGGTATGTTGGGCATATCCTTTTCCATCTCCTTGGTCAGCTCGCTGTCAATCAGATCGCACTTGGTGATGGCAAGTATCCGTCGCTTGTCCATCAGTTCGGGGTTGTACTGCATCAGCTCGTTGAGCAGGGTGTTGTACTCGTCCTTAATGCCGGGACTGTCCGAAGGAATCATGAACAGCAGAACGGGGTTGCGCTCAATATGGCGCAAAAACCTAAGCCCCAATCCTTTTCCCTGATGTGCCCCCTCAATTATTCCCGGGATGTCGGCCATTACGAATGACCGATTGTCGCGGTATGGAACAATGCCAATATTTGGCACCAGGGTGGTGAAGGGGTAGTCGGCAATTTTGGGCTTGGCCGCCGTGATAGTTGAGAGCAGGGTGGATTTACCCGCATTGGGGAAACCAACCAATCCTACATCGGCAAGAATTTTCAGTTCAAGGATAATCCATCGCTCCTCGCCCTTTTCGCCCGGTTGGGCGAATCGGGGTGTTTGCAGCGTAGGCGATTTGAAGTGCCAGTTTCCCAGGCCGCCACGTCCTCCTTTCATTAGGGTAACCTCCTGGTTGTGCTCTGTAATTTCGCACAGCTGTTCTCCGGTATCGGGGTCTTTGGCCACCGTACCAATGGGAACCTCAATGGTAACATCCTTCCCATCGGCTCCGGTACTGCGGCTGCGGCTTCCCCCTTCGCCGTTGCCTGCAAAAATATGACGCTGGTATTTAAGGTGAAGGAGTGTCCACATCTGGTCGTTGCCTTTGAGGTAGATGTGTCCTCCATGTCCTCCATCGCCACCATCGGGACCGCCCTTGGGTACATACTTCTCACGTCTGAGATGCGTACTCCCGGGCCCTCCGTTGCCGGAACGGCAAAAGATCTTAACGTAATCAACAAAGTTGGACGATGACATTGCCTGCGTTTGGAGTGGTATGGACTATTTCGGCAAGGCATCCATAGCCTTACAAATCCGTTCAAAAATCTCTTCGATGGTTCCCATCCCGTTTATGCCGCTGTACTTGCCCTGTGCCCTGTAGTAATCCATTACGCTACGGGTATTGTCGTTGTACACGTTGATGCGGTTTTTTATGACGTCGATATTACGGTCGTCGCTGCGGCCGCTTATCTGCCCCCGCTTAAGCAGCCTGTCAACCAGTTCCTGGTATTCCACTTCCAGGGCAAGAAGTTGGGATATGGATAGCCCTTTTTCGGCTAACATTTTATCCAATTCCTCGGCTTGTACTGTGGTCCTGGGGAAACCATCGAATACGAATCCGCTGGCCTTATCCCGATTCTCATCCAGAATCCGCCCTATGATGCCAATGACAACTGAGTCGGGGACCAACTCGCCCTTATCCATATACATTTTTGCTTCCATTCCCAGCTTGGTCTTTTTTTCAATGGCACTTCTCAGGATATCTCCTGTTGACAGGTGCAGCAGGTTGTATCGACGGATAATCATTTCCGATTGTGTCCCTTTACCTGCACCGGGAGGGCCGAATAGTACAATGTTAAGCATGATGTATGGTTTTAAAGGTTAATGCTTGACCAATGTGTAAATATCGGGGAGATTTCTTCCCAGCCCATCGTAATCGAGTCCGTAGCCTACTATAAAATCGTTGGGAATCGCCTTGCCTATGTAATCAATGGCTACGCTGCCCTTGTACGCATCGGGTTTAAAAAGTAAAGTTGCCACCTTAATGGCCTTGGGTTTATACTGCTGTAACCTGTCAATAAGCTTCCCGAGGGTTATGCCCGTATCCACAATATCTTCCAGAATGATAACAGTTCGACCTTCGATGTTTTCGGTAAGCCCGATGAGCTGTTCAACCTTCCCGGTTGTTTGGGTTCCTTGGTATGAGGCCAGTTTGATGAACGAAACCTCGCACGGGAAGTTGATCAGACGGATAAAATCAGCGGTAAAGATGAAGGAGCCGTTGAGAATGCTGATAAAAATGGGCTTTTCCTCGTTAGCTAAATCTCTGTTGATGGCGTTTCCCAGCTGCTCAATGCTTTTCCTAATCTCATGGGCGGGATAGCTGATTTCGAACTCTTTATCCCAAAGTTTTACTCTTTTCATACTTTCTTTACGCGCTTAAAAATACAAATGTAGAAAAATAATGCGAGTTGAATATGGCTATGGGATACCATTTTTTCGGTTAGAAACGTTTCCATGTGGCTTTGCTATGATGCGAAGTATTTTGGTATCAGCGCCTTTCGTTATCCGGCAGGAAGTGGCAACGTAAGGGGCATTATATCCGGGTTAAGAACATTGCCCGTTGAGCATAACGGGATTCCGCATGCTGAAATGACCGATTATCGTTGACAAACAATTCTGCCTGCTACATGGCGATTTGATTAGCCTTTATTATGACAAACCTGTGTTTTTCTCCCTGTGTTTCAATGTTCAGGATATAGGTTCCGGATTGAAGATTGCTTATGTCAATCTCAGTTGAATGATCTTTAGTAAAAACTTTTTGTCCAAAAACATTGAAAACGCTCACGCTGTTGATTGTTTCGCTACTCGTAATATTAATTATCCCTGTGGTAGGGTTCGGATAAACTTTGATATTACTCTTTTTTACACTCTCTACGGCATTGTTGGTGTGGTATATTGGCCCGATATATTCCTTGGCCATTACGATATTGGAAAATTTAATGTAACTCGCAGGTCCGGTATCGTGGTAAAACTCAATCCATATCCAGTTGATGTTCAGGTTTTCATCGGTTCTCCATCTAAACCCTTCAAAGGGGGGATCATCGGGATTGTTGTACCACTTATCCTTAAACCAGTGTCCGTTTGGGAACCCCGGGCCCCAATGGCCCAACTCCTCCCCGTTTTTCCACACTTTAAGTTCGCCATTGAATTCCGAAACGGGATTGTTCAGCTTAACCATTATCTCAATGCACATCCATTCATCCAAATCGTTAATGGGCTCATCCTCGCCGGGTGGTTGGTCGTGATCCGTTTTGCCCCGCGTTATCATGGTGTTGCCATAGCAAGTATTACCGCCATCATAGCTATGCATATCGCCCCAATAGAGGTAGGTATCCATTCCGGGAGGAGTGTCCTGCCACACGCTTTCAAAAGCAATGCTTATGCGGCTATCGCCCAATCCGCATATTCCTGCACGTGGATACGGATAGGGTATTATCGGATTGTAGCCCCCAAACCAAACCCCCTGATGTCCAACATAGCCATCCTCGATGGCGGGGTATTTCACGTAGTATCTAAGGAAAACAGTGCTGTCGAACCCGGGGGAAAACGATTTGAACAGATGCCCACCGCTATTCACACCCTGTGTATTGGAAATTTTTAACGAGTATGGCCCGGCACTGCCCCTAGGGATATCGGTATCCAAAGTAAACTCCTCTTGATGCAGAACCTCATCGTAGCGGCCTATGATATCGGCCAGCTCTTCGTTAAACTTCTCAACGAACAGGACTTTGCTGTCGGACTCAATTCCAATGTCATTGGGGTATTTATCGGCAAGCTGACCCAACGAACGGATAGAAAAGGTTAGTATAAAGAATAGGACGAAGTACCTCATAATACTTAACATTAGGTTTTAAACAGAAAATACTATTAATCCTTAACGCATCTGACAGACCACCCTCCGGATTTGCCGCTTTCCGAGCGGTAAATCTTGCCGCTGTCATTATTGATATATCGGTCATAAATGCCATTGTACCCTGCGGTGGCAGACCACCACGAGGCGTAGTATCCCAGATGATGGAAATGGTTATCATAGTATAGATAGCCACCCGGCAAGGCTGTAAATCCTGATGTATTTGTGGCATCGATATTGGGGCTTATCCAGTAAAGGTTTGAATTCTCTTTCATCTTCCCTCCGGCTACGTTTTCTCCTCCCAAATACTCAACAAGTTGAGTCCATTCGGCATCGCTTGGCAAGTGCCAGTTGTCGGGGCAAACACCCTTAACGCCGCTTGGGTTGGTGCTGCTGCTGGTTTCTCCATTCATAGCCGCCGGCCAATTGTATAATGCGCCAAATATGGAGTAAATCGTAGTGGCCTTAGCTTCTTCAACATCAGTACCGTTATAGTTGTAAACATAGTAACAGGGTTCTGAATCCGAGGATGTTTCCGGCCCTACCACCGAGGGTAAATACCTGAGATTTTCGGCCATCCAAACCTGACTGCCAATTTTTATTGTCTTGTAAACTGTGCCATCCCTATTATCGATAAATGTACCCGTTTCCGGCTGTGCCAGCGTTTGAAAAACTAAAGAATTGCCATAAGCAGTACCCATAGCATTGGTGGCATAAGCTCTCACATGGTAAACAGTCTCGGGCTCCAAACCCGTAATTTGGCTGACAAAACTCCCCATGCCTGCGCCATCTGTCGTTTTGTTATCCTCTATGGTTGGATTTTCATGGGTTGCCCAAACAACTCCCCTCGCAATGACAGGTTCCCCTCCGTCAGAAGTAATGGTGCCACCGCAAGTGGCAGAATTATGGGTAATTGCGGTAACTTCAGCGGTGGTGAGAACAGGAATATCAAAGGCAAGTGTTTGAAAAACTACAGAGTTTCCATAAGCAGTTCCCTTGCTATTGGCAGCATACGCTCTCACATAGTAAACGGTCTCGGGCTCTAATCCCTTCAGTTGGCTGACAAAACTCCCTGTACCTGAGCCATCAACTGTTTTATTGTCATTAATGGTTGGATTATCATGGGTTCCCCAAACCACTCCTCTTACGAATACCGCATGCCCATTGTCGGAAGTGATATTACCTCCGCCTACGGCAGAACTTTTGGTAATCTCAGTAATTTCAGCTGTGGTTAAAACCGGAATATCTCCGGTTGGTTGTTCTTTTTTACAGCTAATAAATGCTGTTAGCACAAAAAGTAAAGTAAGAACTTTTGATAATTCTCTTTTCATAACCGTTCATTTTAACTTGTTAAAATATCATCTACAACGTCTTGTTACAATGCGAATTTATATTTAAAGGACAGTTGCTGAGTGAAGAGCACTAATGGTACGTAGGGCTTTCAACCGCTTAAGCGATGACAAATTACAAAAAAATTGAAAGTTCGTTTAAAAGAAAGCAAAAATTTTGAAAAAATGACAAAAAAACTCCCTCATGGTACTAAGATTACCATGTATTCCTGTTGTTTTTGAATGGTTTTCAGTGTTGTACCTGTGTTGCCAGCTTTAAAAAGTAACCAATAGCCCAACGTTAACCATACGCGGGGTGCCTAAAAATACCTCTGCCGACATGGCCGTATGTGAAAACTCGTTATTTGGCCCGTAAAATCCATTGAAAGCACTGTTGTCTTCTGCATCCTGCACGTATATCTTATCAAGAATGTTGAATGCGTGTGCAAATATCTGGAAGTTAACCTTCGCCTCGTATGGAATATCGAATGAGGCGTGTAGGTCGAATACTGAGTAGTTGGGTAGCATCCAAACCTGATTGCCGTCGGCAGGGTCTGTCCTGCTAAAGGGGTCCCAATCGGCGTAATGATGTGCGTAGTGCCGCGATACCAGTTGGCAGCGAAGCCCCTTGTGGATAAATGTTACGCCTAAAACACCCTGTGTTTGCGGAGCATCGCCAATCATTAACACTTTGACGTAGTAATTATAAGTGGTATCGGTTGAATTGGGATCCGACCAGTCTTTGAACTTTCCTGAGGCATCGCTGGCATGGCTCCAGTGATTGATTGACCCGGCAGCGTTTAAAATCAGCCAGCTAACTGGCTGGTATGAACCTTCCAGCTCTACCCCGTAGTGCAGTTGGTCCATTCCTGTTAGCGATATTAACCCTTCATTGCCATTTTGCAGGATGACCGAAATGGTTCTGGCGCGGTTGTTCCACATTGTGTAGTAACCGTTGGCATTAAGCCAAAGTTTGCCATCGAAAGATTTGAACGATGAACCCAGTTCAAAGGAGGTAAACGTTTCGTTCACCGGATTCTCATTGAGTGAGCCGCTTCTGTCGTCAATCACGGCATCGAAAATTGGAACTTTCGATACGTAACCCAGATTAACATATGCGTTTAGCGTTTCGGAAATATTGTAATTTCCACCCCCCTTCACCTGATAGCCGCCAATAATACCCGATTCCTGTGAAAATGGCAGCCCACTGGTTGCTTTAACAAAATGGTTAACGTATTTATAATCGATAATGGAGTATCCGGCCATGGCATAACCGGTCAAACTTTCAGTTTTATATTCGCCCTGTGCATAGGCTCCTGCCCAGTTAATTGAGTTGGTAAAATCGTAATCTATTTTATGGCCAATCCCCTTATAATAACTGGCTATGGTTTGGTCAAACTGGTTCCCATCGAAAAAGAAGTAGCTTCCTCCTAACAAATCGCGAATCTCCCGGTAATGCTGAACTTCAGCAGTGCGCACGTCAATACCAAAGGATGTGGAAATGTTGTCGTTGATTCTCCACTTCAATTTCGAAAGGGTTCCTACCGACCACTGGTTGTTGACCGAATTCCGGAGTATTCCTCGGGAGCTATGAAAAAACTTATTCCATCCAATGGTAGCATCCCAGTCAACTATACGCGAAGGGCCTGAGGTATCCCATACCATGCTTCCATGGGTCCCTGTCCCACCCCCTTTACCTCCGGAGTAGTAAACAGTGGTGAAAAGCGACATGGCATCGCCAAGTTTTGAGTACCAGTTGAAGCTTACCAGTGGTTTATGGTAATAATTTTCCCTTTCGTTCATAAAAACTGGAGAATGCCTTACATGCTTGGCGCCATTCCACCATTGGCGCGATGAATAGGTTGGATTGACAGCATTCCAGTTCTGATTGTAGAACCTGCCGGCATTGGCCTCGGGAAAACTCTGTAACGCTTCAGGGGTAAACCCCAAACTTTTAGCGTATGCCTGGCTGTATGCAGCTATGTTCTGCATGTATGCATTTTGCCCGTGGTATTGTGGTGCTCCCATGGCATAAAACTCAAACCTATTGTTTTTATTCAGAATGTAAGTTGCGCCCATGTAGTATGCCCATGCATCTGTCCAGGTGGCATCGATAATTCCGTTACCCACTTTGCGAACAACGCCGGCACTCAACGCCCACCTTTCATCAATCAACCCGGTATGCCCGTATAGTGTGCTTTTCATGAATTGACCCGATCCTCCCTCTTGCCGGAATACAAAGCCGGCCTTTCTCCTCGCAGGATCAGTGATTACATTTATGGTGCCTCCAATGGATGGGGTTGCAAGGTTAATGGCACTTAGCCCTCGCTGGAGTTGGAGTGACGAGGCGGCGTCGCCAATGCCGTCCCAATTGGACCAGTAAACCCACCCATTCTCCATGTCGTTGATGGGAATGCCGTTAATCATAATGGCAACATTGCTCTGGTTAAAACCCCTGATGTTTACACGGGCATCGCCCGCACCGCCTCCCTGGGTGGTGGAATAAACGTTTGGGGTAATATTAAGGGACAAGGGTAAATCGCGTGAGCCCAGCGTCTGCTGAAGTTCTGCTTTCGACAGGCTGGAAAAGGCAACGGGAGTTTCCCTGTCCCTTGCCCTTTCGGCAACTACCTGAATACCGGTAATGCCAAAGGTCATGGGCTTAAGCAGCACATGATGCAGGTTTATGGTTCTGCCCTTTTCCACATTAATTACCTCTTCACGGGGTTCAAATCCCAGAAAAACGAAGATGATGGTTTGTTTCCCTTCGGGAACCTTGAGCATGAACGTTCCATTAATGTCGGTAATTACTCCTGTGGCTGTTTCCTTAACGGTTACCAATGCCCCCGAAAGCACCTCATTGGTTTCGCCATCCTTTACTACGCCCCTCACGGTGCCCTGTGAATAGAGTTGATTTGACAAGAAAAC
>Ga0116143_10002143_pt1 | contig 22080 bp, 16 predicted proteins | sample AD_UKC034_MetaG_FD_89745 | JGI IMG/M metagenome (GOLD analysis project Ga0116143, IMG submission 89745) | Active sludge microbial communities of municipal wastewater-treating anaerobic digesters from USA - AD_UKC034_MetaG | ecosystem: Engineered > Bioreactor > Anaerobic > Digestate | place: USA...
GCCTCCCCGGCGGGCGGCACCTACGCCGAGGCCCAGAGCGTCGCCCTGACCTGCCAGGACGGGGCCGGCTCCGGCTGCCAGGCCACCCACTACACCCTGGACGGCAGCATCCCCACCGTGGCCTCGCCGGTCTACGCCGCGCCCCTGCAGATCGCCGCGGACACCACCCTGCGGTTCTTCTCGGTGGACGTGGCGGGCAACCAGGAGGTGGCCCGGAGCGAGACCTACGCCATCGACATCCAGCAGAACACCCCGCCCGTGGCCGACGCCGGCCCGGACCAGACGGTCGCGGTCGGCGCCGCGGTGTCGCTCGACGGCGAGGGGAGCGCGGACGCGGACGGCGACCCGCTGACCTACGCCTGGGCCATGGTCCTCGCCCCGGCGGGGTTCTCGAACGTGCTCGACGACCCGACCTCCCCGACCCCGAGCTTCGTCGCCGACGTGGCCGGCGAGTACCGGCTGCGCCTCACGGTGCACGACGGCCAGGCGGCCAGCGACCCGGACGAGGTGGTGATCACCGCGGGCGCCGTCCCCCAGCTCGTCGCCATGTACCCGGCCTGGGGCACGCCCATCGGGCGCGACATGCCGATCTCGCTGACCTTCGACCAGAGCATGGACCCGGGCCTGGCGGTGATCAGCGGCGACCTGGGGCTGCCTGACGCCTGGCAGGCGACCTGGAACTCGGTGACGGTCCCGAACGATCAACTGGTGCTCAGCCCGAGCCCGGACTGGAGCGTCGGCTTCGAGCGGGCCCTGCACCTCGACGCCCGCAGCGCGATCGGGATCCCGCTCGCCATGTCCATCCCCTACGACGTCCTCGACGCCGCGGGCCTGACCTACCTGTTCGTCAACGGCCAGACGGGCGACGACGCCAACTCCGGTCTGGACGCCCAGGCGCCCAAGCTGACCATCCGGGCCGCCGTGGAGGCGGCCGCGCCCCCGGCCGCGGTGCTGGTGGCCTGCGGGGACTACCCGGTGGACAGCGATCCGGGGGTGGCCACCCACGTCGAGCTCCGCGACCAGGTCTCGCTGTTCGCCGGCTTCGCGCCCGGCTTCGCGGCCCGCAACTTCTACGCCCCTACCCGCATCCTCGACCAGAGCACGGTCACGCTGGTGAACAACGCGGCCGTCAAGGCCATGAACGGCAGCAACGTGGGCCCGTCCACGGTGGTGGACGGGTTCGAGATCCGGGGCGGCGGCGGCACCGTGTGCGCGGCCGTGCGGCTCGACAACGTCTCCCCCACCCTGCGACGCAACGTCATCCAGGGCGGCAGCTGCGAGTACGCCTACGGACTCCAGGTCGTCAACGGCTCCGCCCCGTGGATCAAGGAGAACGTGATCGACGGCGGCGTGGCCACGCAGCAGGCGACGGGCGTGTATGCGGAGAACTCGGCCATGCTCCTCGAGCGGAACGCGATCCGCGGCGGCACCGGCGGCTCCCACGCGATGGGCGTCCTGGCCGGCTCCTCGCTGGGTGACCTGATCCGCAACAACCGCGTCTTCGGCGGCGACGGCGCCACCTTCTGCTTCGGCATCCACATGGAAGGCATGGCCGTGGCGGAGAACAACACCGTCGACGGCGGCCAGTGCCCGACGTACTCCGTGGCGCTCGGCTACAGCCAGGGCGAGTCGGTGATCAAGAACAACATCCTGTTCACCTCCGGAGGCAACAACCGCCTGTGCTTCTGGGAAGACTCGGGGGCGAGCAACCCGGCCGCGCTGCTGAACAACGACCTGTTCGACTGCCCCACCGCGCTGTACGTGGACTTCGTGCCCGCCGGCGGCACCTGCCCCTTCTGGGGCAACGGCAACTGCCTGACCGACGTGGCCGCGGTCAACGCCCTCGCGGACATGAGCACCGGCGCGAGCGGCAACGTGAGCCTGGATCCCGCCTTCGCAGACCGGGCCGCCGGCGACTGGCACCTCACCCCGGCCTCGCCAATCGAAATCCGGGAAGGAGGGCTGGACCTGTCAGCCGAGTTCTCCGATGACTTCGACGGCCTGCCGCGCTCGGTGCCCTGGAGCATGGGCGCCTTCGAGCAGGACTGAGACCACATTCCCAGAGGAGGGGAAGATCATGACAACCCGCACACGATTCCTTGTCCTGGCGTCCCTGAGCCTGGCCCTGAGTGTGGCCGCCTGCTCCGGCGGCGGCGGGGAACCCGAGGACACCCGTCCCCCGATCACCGCGGCCTCGCCCGGGGCGGGCACCTACGCCGAGCCCCAGTCCGTCAGCCTGACCTGCAGCGACGGGGACGGCTCGGGCTGCTTCGCCACCTTCTACACCACCGACGGCAGCGAGCCGAGCCAGGCCTCCACCCCCTACGGCGGCCCGATCGCCGTCGCGGCCGACACCACCCTGCGCTTCTTCTCGGTGGACAACGCCGGGAACGAGGAGGCCCCCCGCCTGGCGGCCTACGTGATCGAGGAGGTGGTCGTGGACACCACCCCGCCGGTGACCAGCGCCTCCCCGGCGGGCGGCACCTACCCGGAGCCCCAGCAGGTCGTCCTGACCTGCACCGACGGCGCGGGCTCGGGCTGCCTGGCCACCTTCTACACCACCGACGGGAGCGAGCCGTCCCAGGCCTCCACCCCCTACGGCGGGCCCATCGCCGTCGCGACCGACACCACCCTGCGCTTCTTCTCGCTGGACAACGCCGGCAACGAGGAGGCCCCCCGCACCGCCAGCTACGTGATCGAGGAGGTGGTCGTGGACACCACCGCCCCGCTCACCACGGCCTCGCCCCTGGGCGGCTCCTACCAGGAGGCCCAGAGCGTGGCGCTCACCTGCGACGACGGGGCCGGCTCGGGCTGCGCCGCGACCCGCTTCACCACCGACGGCGCCGACCCCACGGACGCCTCGCCGGCCTACGCCGGGCCCATCGCGGTGTCGGCGGACACCACGCTGAAGTTCTTCTCCGTGGACCAGGCCGGCAACCGGGAAGCCGTACGCACCGAGGTCTACCAGATCGTGCCCCCGTGCCAGCCGGGCGCCGACACGGACGGCGACGGGCTCGAGGACTGCGACGAGCTGGCCGGCTGGAACATCGATCTCGAGCTGAACGGGGACGGGCAGATCTCGGGCGCGAACGAGGCGCAGGTCCACGTGACCAGCGATCCTTTCCGGGCCGACGGGGATGGGGACGGTCTCGACGACCTCGAGGAGCTCGGCCGGCGCACCAACCCGAACCGGGCCGACAGCGACCAGGACGGCCTGGACGACCACGAGGAGGCCTACGTCTACTTCTCGTCCCCGACCGACGTCGACTCGGACGACGACGCCACCGGCCCGGACCACGACCTGCAGCCCAACTCCGGCCTGTTCGACGGCAGCGAGGTCGAGAACCACCACACCTCGCCGCTGATGGCCGACACCGACGGCGACGACTACTCGGACCACACCGAGGTGGTCGGGGCCGGCCGGCCGCTGGTGGCCGATCTGCCGCTCATCGAGGTGAACATCATCTCCAACCTGGGCGTGTTCCTGGACGCCAGGGTCGAGGCGGGCTGCGAGATCAGCGGCCAGACCATGCAGGCGGAGTTCGACCGCGACGAGACGCGCTCGACCCGCAAGAGCGAGACCTCCACCAAGAAGGTCCTGGACCTCAGCGGCACGGTCCACACCTCGGCGAGCGCGGGGTTCACCTACATCATCCCGAGCTGCTCGGCCAGCGTGGACGTCACCGCCAGCGTGAGCAAGAGCACCACCCGGGAGTCGAACGCCAGCTTCGAGAAGTCCTCGGTGAGCGAGCACAGCAGCGAGTTCCGGCGCTACAGAAGCCAGAGCTGCTTCGACAACACCTCCGTGGACGCGGGTGAGCTCACGGCCACCCTGGCCATCCGCAACGCGGGCAACCGCAGCGTGTACCTGCAGAACCTCGAGATCGGCGCCCGGCGCCGCGACCTGGCGAGCCCCGGGGAGTTCTACTCCCTGGCCAGCACCACCCTGTACCCGACCGAGAACGCCATCAGCGGCGGGTCGTCCGAGGAGCACGAGGTCTCCATCCGGGTGTCGGCCACCACCGCCATGGATCTGCTCGGCGATCCGAGCGGGCTGTTCTTCTCGGTGAACGACTTCGACATCCGGGACGAGGACGGGCGCAACTTCGCCTTCATCGAGCAGACCACCCTCAGCCGGACCGGGATGCTGGAGATCGACTTCGGGGACGGGCGGGTCGAGCGCTACCTGATCGCCACCAACGTCGAGCGGGACAGCGGCAACAACCCCGTGGGGGTGAACCTGCGCTGGGCCATGGAGGAGATCCTGGGCATCCCGGTGGGCACCGAGGTGAACACCCAGGGCGTCAGCGCGCTGGCCTGGGTGGACGACGAGGCCACCTACAAGTACGACGCGAGCAGGTTCAGGTTCTGGTACATCCTGGGCAACAGCGCTGCCCTGGCCACCCCGGGCTTCGACTTCGAGGACCTGGTGCTCCAGCAGGGGGACTTCATCAGCCTGAGCCTGCTCCAGGACCTCGACGACGACGGGGTGTTCGACCTCGAGGAGGACTACTACGGCACCGACCCGCTCTCGAGCGACACCGACCGGGACATGATCGAGGACCGCGCCGAGATCGACTCCCCCACCCGCCACCCGGTGGTGCCCGAGTTCCCGGCCGGCCAGCGGGTGCGCCAGACGGCCAGCCTGGCCGCCCTGTACACGGCCGCCACGCTGGTGCTGCTCGAGAACGGCACCCTGTGGACCCTGTGGGGAGTGCCGGTGATGCTGCAGACCGACCTGGAGTTCGCCAAGATCTTCGGCGGCGGCAACGAGGGGGTGTGGATGGGCATCACCACCGGGGGCGACCTCTACGCCTGGGGCGCCAACAAGTTCGGCATGCTCGGGCTGAACAGCAACGACCCGGCCGTTCGCGCGGTCCCCCAGCTCGTGGGCGCCGCCTGCGGGTGCTGGGCGGACGTGTCCATCGGCGGCTCCCACGTGCTGGCCCTGCGGACCGACGGCTCGCTGTGGGGCTGGGGCAACGGAGACTTCGGCGCGCTGGGGGTGACCCCGGCGCCCTCCGCGGACTGCCCAGGAGCACCCATCAGCGCCTGCAGCCTGGTGCCCGTGCAGATCGACGCTGGGCCCTGGGCTCAGATCGCCGCGGGCTGGAACCACTCGCTGGGCATCAAGCAGGACAAAAGCCTGTGGGGCTGGGGCCGGAATCACCTGGGCCAGGTGGGCAACGGCACCACTCTGGACCAGGCCGTCCCGGTGAGGGTCGGTGCCTCCGCTGCCTGGAGCAAGATCGCCGCCGGGCGCTACACCTCCATGGGGGCGCAGTACCTGGGTACGGGCTTCGACAAGGACATCCTGCACGTCTGGGGTGACCAGCGCTTCACCCAGTTCGGGGGCGGGGACAGCGACGCAGCCTACATCTCCTACGCCGAGCTCGCTCCGCTCGGCGGGTCGTGCACGACCCACGCGAATTGCGCGGGCGGGGTGCGGGCGAACAGCCGCTGCGTGGGAGGCATTTGCTACCTGGTCACCCCGTACATCAGCGCGCCTCACATCATGGGCTGGGACATCACCGCCGCCGGTGAGTACGTGATCGGCCTATCGACCAACGGCTACACCTCCTCGGAGACGCGCGGCGACATCGTGCGCACCGGCTCCTTCCCCAACTACCGCTGGCACTGGGAGCCGCGCTCGAGCGCGACCTGGGGACTCAGCGAGGAGGGAGTCCTTGGACGGAGCGGAGCCGCGATCCACCAGTGCATCGTCCTGGGCGCGCGCACCTACGGCTGCGATCGCTTCGCGGCCGAGGTGCAGGACGAGGTCGCCAACCCGTTCGCCGTCATCGACAAGGGTCGAGGCCTCAGCCACACGCAACAGCTCGACGCCACGGACGACGAGGACCCGCCCATCGGCCTGGGAGAGCTCAGCGTGTGGGGGGCCAACGACGCCGGCCAGCTCGGGCTCGGCCCCACCAGCGGCGAGCCTGTGACCCTGCCGGTCCTGGTTCCTGAGAATCCGTAACTCACCTCTCCCTCCCACGCTCCCCCTCGCTTGACGCCCCCGGCCGCGGCGGGCTACCGTCCCCCTGTCCGGGAACCACCACGGCGGGCGGACGGGAATGGCGGAACAGGACCAGGAAGCCACTCTGCCTCCCCCGGGGGCGCTGCCCGCCGACGGCGGGCCCGCCGAGCTCCCCCGCGGCGCCAACCTGGGCCGCTACGTGATCCTCGAGAAGCTGGGCGCGGGCGGCATGGGGGCGGTGTACGCCGCGTACGACTCGAGCCTGGACCGCAAGGTGGCGGTCAAGGTGCTCCGGCCCGAGACCTCGGGCGAGGAGCTCGCGGTCCGGCAGGAGCGCCTCTTGCGCGAGGCGCGCGCCATGGCCCGGCTCTCCCACCCGAACGTCAACGCGGTCTTCGACGTGGGCACCTACCAGGGCCGGCTGTACCTGGCCATGGAGCTCGTCGAGGGGACCACGCTTAGGGGCTGGCTCTCCGCGCGGCCGCGCACCTGGCGCGAGGTGGCGGAGGTCTTCCTGCAGGTCGGCCGGGGGCTTTCGGCCGCGCACCGGGCCGGGCTGGTGCACCGCGACGTGAAGCCCGACAACCTGCTCGTCGGCCTGGACGGACGGGTGCGGGTGACCGACTTCGGCCTGGTGGCCTCGGGCGCCAGGGGCCAGGACCGGGACGCGCCGGGGGCCGGCCCGCCCGCGGCCGGCCTGGACGCGGCCTTGACCCACACCGCAGGGCTCCTGGGCTCGCCGGCCTACATGGCGCCCGAGCAGCTCGAGGGCGGCAAGGCCACCCCGGCCTCGGACCAGTTCTCCTTCTGCGTGGCGCTGCACGAGGCGCTCACCGGGGCGCGCCCGTTCGCCGGCGCGAGCCCGGCCGAGGTGCTCAACCGCATCCGCGCCGGCCAGGTGGAGCCCGGCCCGCGGGCGGGCGAGGTGCCCACCTTCCTGCTCCAGGCCGTGCGCCGCGGCCTGGGCGCGGATCCGGCCGCCCGCCACCCGGACCTCGAGGCGCTGCTCGCAAAGCTCGCGCGCGATCCGGCCCGCACCCGGCGGCGCGCGCTCGGCTGGTCGGGCGCGCTGCTCGCGCTCGCCCTGGGCGGCGCCGGCCTGGCCTTCGGCCTCGGGGGCGGCACGGCGGTGTGCGCCGACCCGGAGCGCCACCTGGCGGGCGCGTGGGACGCGGGCGTGAAGGGCCGGGTGCAGGCCGCCTTCGAGGCCACCGGCCTGCCCCAGGCCACGCCCACCTTCGCGCGCGTGGCCGGTCGGCTGGATGCCTACGCGGCGGCCTGGGCCGCGGAGCGCAAGGACGCCTGCGAGGCCACCCACGTGCACGGCGAGCAGTCCCCGGCGCTCATGGACCTGCGCATGCGCTGCCTGGATCGACGGCTCGAGGAGCTCCGCGCCCTGGCGGGCGTCCTGGCCAGAGCGGACGACGAGGTGATGTCCCGCGCCGAGGCCGCCGCGCTCTCGCCACTCGCGGTCTGCCGCGACGCGCGCGCCCTCTCGCTCCAGGTCGAGCCGCCCGCGGACCCGGCCGCGCGGCAGAAGATCGCCGAGGTCGAGCGGGGCCTGGCCGAGGCCGAGGCCCTGCTCCAGGCCGGACGGTTCGAGGCCGCGCTCTCGCGGGCGGAGCCGGCCGTGGCCCTGGCCGCCGAGGCGGGCCACGCGCCGACCCGGGCCGAGGCGCTGCTCGCGCTCGGGCGGACCCAGGACGCGAACGGCAAGCTCGAGGAGGCCGAGGCCAGCCTGCGCGCGGCCCAGCTCGCGGCCGAGGCCGGGCGGCACGACCGCGCCTCGGTCGAGGCCTGGCTCCAGCTCGTGTCCGTGGTCGGCGCGCGCCGGGGGCGCTACCAGGAGGGGCAGCGCCTGGCGGAGCAGGCCCGCGCCGCGCTCCAGCGCCTGGGCGGCGACCGGGCGCTCGAGGCCACGCTGGCCGTCCAGCTGGGCGACCTGCTCACGCAGGAGCAGCGCTACGCCGAGGCCCAGGGCCAGTACGAGACCGCGCTGGAGATCCGCCGCGCGCTCCTCGGCCCGGACGACCCCGCGGCGCTCGACGCGCTCTCCTCCCTGGCCACCAACCTGCGCCAGCAGGCGAAGCCCGTGGAGGCCGAGCGCCTGCAGCGCGAGGTGCTCGCCGGCGTGGAACGCCGCTTCGGCACCGAGCACCCCAGGCACGCCCAGGCCGAGAGCGATCTGGCCGCCATCCTGTTCGAGGCCGGCCGCCAGGAGGAGTCGCTCGAGCTGCAGAGGCACGCGCTCGGGACCTGGGAGCGGACCCTGCGGCCGGGCCACCCCTCGCTGGGGAACGCGACCAACCGGATGGCGGCCGCGCTGCTGAAGCTGGGCCGGATGGACGAGGCCATCCAGACCTTCCACCGGGCCCACGCCATCCACCTCGAGGCCTACGGCCCGAACCACACCCAGACCGCGGGGGTCCTGTACAACCTCGGCGTGCTCTACAACATGCAGAAGAAGTACGATCTCGCCCAGCGGCAGTTCGAGCTCGCGGCCGCGGGCTACCTGGCGGCCCAGGGACCGGCCTCCCCGAAGGTGGCCACCATCGAGTACGCCATCTGCGGCATGCTGCGGCTGCAGAAGAAGCTCGAGGAGGGCCTCCGGCACTGCCGGACGAGCCGGGAGATCTGGGAGCGCATCCCGGGCGCGCCGCCCCTGCAGCTCGCCCGCACCCTGGTGGCCATCGGCCAGTCCACCCAGAACCTCGGGCGCCCGGGGGAGGCGATCGAGCCGCTGGAGAAGGCCGTCCTCCTGCACCAGCAGGGCCCCGCGCCCCCGCTCGAGGTGGCCGAGGGGCGCTTCGAGCTCGCGCGCGCGCTGTGGTCCGCGGGCCGAGATCGGCCGCGGGCGCGCCAGCTCGCCGCGCAGGCCTGGGCCGTCTTCCGGGACACCCAGGACGTGGACGCGGCGCAGCGAGACGAGATGGCCGCCTGGCTGAAGGCCCACGGGGGCGGGCAGCCATGAGGGCAGGCGCCGGCGCCCCGGACATGGACGAGGTGGAGACCCTCGAGCCGCCCTCCCCGACCTCACCGGGCAGGTCGGCCGCGGAGCCCTGGGCGACCATCCTGGCCCACCCCGACCCGGGCCGGGTGGGCCAGCGGGCGCGCCTGCTCAAGCCGCGCGCCGAGCGCCAGGCCCTCTCGCGCCAGGAGCCGATCTTCGCGCGCGAGGACGGCGCGGCCGTCGGGCCGCTGGCCAGCCCCTTCCTCAGCCGGAAGCCCATCTGGGTGAGCCGCGCGCCCCGGGGCGGCCTGCGGCTCCTCCCCGATCCGCAGGGCACGGCGCTCTCGATCGCGGGCGCGCGGGTGCTCGGCCCGCTCACGCTCCCGGCGCAGGACCTCGCCCGCGGGGTGGCGCTCGAGCTGGGCGGCCAGGTGGTGCTCCTGCTCCACACCCGCGCGACCCCGCCGGGGCAGGGGGACACCCTCGGCCTGGTGGGCGCGAGCGAGGCCGTGGAGCGGCTGCGCCAGGCCATCCTGCGCCTGGCGCCCCGGGACGCGCCGGTGCTGCTGCGCGGCGAGAGCGGCGTGGGCAAGGAGCTCGTGGCCCGGGCGCTCCACGCGGCCAGCCCGCGCGCGGCCGGGCCCCTGGTGTGCATCAACCTGGCGGCGGTGCCCGCCAGCACGGCCGCCTCCGCCCTGTTCGGGCACGCGGCCGGCTCCTTCGCCGGCGCCCGCGCGGCCCACCGCGGCTACTTCGAGCAGGCCGAGGGCGGCAGCCTCCTGCTCGACGAGATCGGCGCGACCACCCCGGAGCTGCAGTCCACCCTGCTCCGGGTGCTGGAGACCGGCGAGATCCAGCCCGTGGGGGACGGCCCGCCCCACCGGGTGGACGTGCGCGTGCTCGCGGCCACCGACGAGGACCTCGAGGCGGCCATGGCCGAGGGCCGCTTCCGCGCGCCGCTCTACCACAGGCTATCCGCCAGCAGCCTGGTCGTGCCGCCGCTGCGCGAGCGCCCGGACGACGTCGCCCGCCTGCTGGTCCACTTCCTGCGCCAGGAGCTCGAGGCCGCGGGGCGGCCCGAGCGGCTGGCGCCCGCCGGGCCCGGGCAGGCGCCCTGGCTCCCGGCCCCGTTCGTGGCCGAGCTGGTGCGCCGGCCCTGGCCGGGCAACGTGCGCGAGCTCCACAACCTGGCCCGCTTCCTGGCGATCCACTGCGCCGAGGCCAGGGAGCTGGACACCCGCGCCGCCCTGGCCAGCCTGGCCGCCCCGGAGCCCGCCGCGGCCGCGCGCCCCGCCGGGCCGGGGGCGGGCAGGCCGCGCGCCCGGGCGCCCGACGAGGGGGAGCTCCTCCAGGCGCTCCGCGCGCACGGCTTCAGGATCAAGGCCGCGGCCGCGGCCCTGGGCATCTCGCGGACCACGCTGTACGCGCTCATGGACAGGTGCCCCGCGCTGCGCAAGGCCCGGGACCTCGGGCCCGACGAGCTCGCGCGAGGCCTGGCGGAGTGCGGCGGGGATCTGGACGCCCTGGCCGCGCGCCTCGAGGTCTCGCCCCACGGACTCAAGCTCCGGCTCAGGGAGCTGGGGCTGCGCTGAGCGCCCCGGAGGAGCCGCCCCGTGAGCATCGAGTACCACCGGAAACTCCTGGGCGACGGCGTCCGCAACCAGGCCTTCCACGAAGCGCTCAGACGCTCCATCATCCCGGGGCAGACGATCGTGGCCGACGTGGGCGCGGGCACCGGGCTGCTGTCCTTCCTGGCGCTCGAGCTCGGGGCGAAGCGGTGCTACCTCGTCGAGGCCGGGCCGTCGCTGGCGCTCGCCCGCAGGCTGGCGGGCCAGAACAAGCTCAGGGGCTGCGTGTTCGTGCCCGGCCACTCCTCCGAGATCGAGCTCCCCGAGAAGGTCGACCTGGTGGTCTCCGAGACCCTGGGGAACTTCCCCTACGAGGAGCACCTGCTCGAGAACCTGGCCGACGCCCGGCGCTTCCTCGGGCCCCGCGGCCGGATGATCCCCGCGGGGCTGCGCGTCTTCGCCCAGCCGCTCGCCTCCGCCCGGCTGCAGGAAGAGGTGGACGTGTGGCGCCGGGTGGGCTTCGGCCTGGACCTCGACCCGGCCCGCGAGCTGGGCCTGAACAACATGTACGTCAAGGCCGTGCGGCCGGACGACCTCCTCGGCGGCCCCGAGGGCGCGCGCGAGGTGGATCGCCTGGACCTCCGCAGGGCGGCCACCAGCCAGCGCATCCTGCGCGGCCGCTGGGAGCTTGCCGGGGGCGGCCGGGCCCACGGCTTCGCCCTGTGGTGGACGGCCGAGCTCACCCCGGAGGTCGCGCTCCCCAGCGGGCCCTGGGACCCTCCCACCCACTGGGAGCAGATCTTCCTGCCGCTCCGGGCGCCGCTCGTGGCCGCGCCGGGCGAGGCGCTGGAGCTCGAGCTGCGCTCGGACACGCGCTGGAAGGTGGGCCTCAAGGTGGCCTGGACCTCGCGGGTGCTCGATCGCCAGGGGCGCCCGAAGGCCGAGGATCGCCTGAGCATGGACAAGGGCGACCTCGAGCGGCTGGCGCGCTGAGCCGTCTTCGCCGCCGGGACAGACGAACATGCCCACGGGCCGGCGCGCGTGGTAGGATGGGACCAAGGGCGAGGAGGTCGGCATGAACCGCCTGGAGCGAATCACGATGGACCCTGCGGTCATGGGCGGAAAGCCCTGCATCCGCGGGCTGCGCGTGACGGTCGGCGCGATCGTCGGGCTCCTGGCCGCCGGCAAGACCGAGGCCGAAGTCCTGGCCGCCTACCCGTACCTGGAACCGGAGGATCTCCGGGCTGCGCTCGGCTACGCCGCATGGCGGGCCGAGGAAATCGAGGTCAAGGTAGGCTAGGTGCTGAAACTCCTCCTCGACATGAACCTCTCCCCGCGGCTCCTCGAGCCGCTGCGCGCCGCCGGCTTCGATGCCTCCCACTGGGCGCAGGTGGGCGACCCGCGGGCCTCCGACGCCCAGGTCATGGAGTGGGCCCGGCAGCAGAAAGCCGTCGTGCTCACCCACGATCTGGACTTCTCGGCGATGCTGGCCGCCAGCAGGGCCAGTGCCCCGAGCGTGCTCCAGGTCCGGTCCCAGGACACGCTTTCCGATGAGTTCGTCGCCCGCCTGCTCTCCTCGCTGATGCAATTCACGCAGGCCCTCGAGCAGGGCGCCATCGTCGTTGTGGACGAGACCGGCCGGCGCGCACGCGCCCTGCCGTTGCGGTGACTCCCACTCCGTGGCAGGTGCCAACCACCGGCCACGCGGGGCAAAATCGCCTTGATGGTCCGAGGGTTCGAAAAAGAAGCAAGCGCGCCTGAAACTCGACACGGATTCCTGGGATAGGACCCAGCGCGATGACCTCCGGGATCCACCCCGACGCGGAGCTCGCCCGGCGCTGCCGGGCGGGCGACCCGGCCGCCTGGAGCGAGCTCGTACGCCGTTTCACCCCCCTGTGCTGGCGCCTTTCGCTGCGCATGCTGCGCGACCGGACCGAGGCCGAGGACGCTTGCCAGGAGGCGCTCCTCAGGGTGGTGCGCTCCTTCGAGAGCTACGACCCCACCCGGCCGCTCGCCCCGTGGGTGGGCCGCATCGCCTACCACGCCTGCCTGAAACGCCTCGGCAACAAGACCCGCCAGCGCACCGAGGTGAGCGACGCCAAGCTCCTGGAGGAGCGGCTCCTCTCCCCGGCGTCGGGCCCCGAGTCGGCGGCGGCGGGCGAGGCGGGCGCGCTGCTCGAGACCGCCCTGGCCGAGCTCTCCGCGCAGGACCGCGCGCTGGTCACCATGCGCTACCGCGAGGAGCTCAGCGAGGCCGAGATGAGCGAGGCGACCGGGATCCCGGTCAACACCATCAAGACCCGGCTCCACCGGGCGCGGGCCCGCCTGCGGGCGCTGCTCGCGCCGGTGCTGGGCCCCTGGAAGAAGCCCCCGCCGGCCGGGCGGCCGCTGCCGCTCCCGGCGGGCGACGTGCGGGTGGGAGGTGCGGCATGAGCCCCGAGCGCCAGGACGAGGCCGGGACCGCGGAGGCGCTCGAGCGCCGGATCCACGACTACCTCGACGGCGCGCTGTCGCTCGAGGCGACCCGGGAGGTGGAGCGCGCGCTGGCCACCCCGGCCGGCTCGGCGCTGCTCGCCCAGGCCCTCGCGCTCCGCGAGGCGCTCACCACCACCCCGGGCGAGCCGCCCGCGGAGCTCGTCGCCCGCATGCAGGCCGCCGTGGCCGCCGAGCTGGGCCAGGCGCGCTCCGAGGTGACGGCCGCGGCCGCCACCCGCGTGGCGCTGGACTCCCTGCGCTGGAGCCTGAGCTGGCTCGCCCCGGCCACCTACGGCCTGGGGAGCGTCCGCTACGCGCTGGGCGCGCAAACCTCCGAGGCGCCGCCCCCCGCGCCCACGAGGACCCGGCCGCTGTGGCGGCGGCTGCTCTTCCGCGGGAGGAAGTGATCGCCGTGGCGCTCGCGCTCTCCATCCTGTGCGGCCTGCTCACCGTGCTCGGCTGGCTGCTGGTCGGCCTGCTCGGGCTCGCCCTGCTCCTCGTGCTCGTCCCGGTGCACGCCCGGGCCAGGGGCCGGGCGCGCCTGGAGGGGGACGGGGAGGACCGGCTGGAGGGCGCCTTCCGCGTGGCCTGGGGCGGCGGCCTGCTCGCGTTCACCGGCTCGCCCGAGGAGGGCCTGTGGCTCCGCGTCCTCGACCTGCGCCTGAAGCGCCTCCGCCCGACGAAGGACGCGCCGCGCGAGCGGGAGGCGCACGCGCCGCCGAAGAAGCGCGGCGGGGGCCGGGGCGCGGCCTGGCTCTGGCGGCACCGGGCCGCCCTGCTGCAAGCCGGCCGGCGGCTGCTCCGCACGCTGCACCTCGAGGGCCGGCTCTGCGGCGTGGTCGGCCTGGACGACCCGGCCGACCTGGCCCCGGTCCACGGCCTGCTCCAGGCGCTGGCCGCGTGCGGCCTGGTCACCGACGTGGAGTGCGACTACCTGGAGGCCCGGCTCGACCTGGCGGGCGAGCTCCGCCTGCGGGCCTGGCCCGCCGAGACGCTGGTGATCGCGCTCGGGCTGCTCCTGCGGCCGGAACTCCGGGCCGCCCTGCGGGATAAGGCCTGACGGAACGCAAGACGGGAGACCAAGGAGGTCGTGCCATGAAGCAGGTCGAAGCGATGCTGAACGCGCTGACCGGGCGGCTGATGGATCTCGCCCGCAAGAACGCCACCGTGGCCAAACCCATCGCGCTCGGCGCACGGGTGGTGGTGCCGCTCGTCGAGATCGGCGTGGGCCTGGGCGCCGGCGGGGGCGTGGGCGAGGGCCACGACGACAAGACGGACGGGATCAGCGGCAGGGGCGTGGGCGGCGGGGCCGGCGGCATGGCCAAGGCCAGCCCGGTGGCGGTGGTGGTCATCGAGGGCGGCCAGGTGCGGCTCGAGGGCCTGCAGCGCTGACGGCGCGGGAGGTGCGCGATGGAACACCTGAAGGGACTCATGGATCTCGTGGCCGGCCGCATGGCCGACCTCACCCAGAGCGATCTCGTGGCCGGCGAGCCGCTCGCCTTCGGCGGGATCAGCCTGGTGGTGCTGTCGCGGGTCACCCTGGGCTTCGGCGGCGGGGGCGGCGAGGGCGAGGGCGACTTCCAGAAGATGCACGCTGACAAGAAGGGCAAGCCGCCCTTCGGCAAGGGCAAGGGCGTGGGCGCCGGGGCCGGCGGGGGCGGCAAGGTGCGCCCGGTGGCCGTGGTGGCCTTCGGCCCCGAGGGCGTCCAGATCCTGCCGGTGCCGGAGAGGAAGGGGCTGCTCGACAAGCTGTTCGACCGCGTGCCCGAGCTCATCGAGCTGGCCCAGAAGGCCCAGGCGAAGGCCTGAGCCGCGCGCGGCCGGGGGCTCACGGATCCAGCCGGTAGCCCACCTGCCGCACGGTCTTCAGGTGCCGCGGCGTGGAGGGATCGGCCTCCAGCTTCTGCCGGAGCGTCAGGATGAAGTTGTCCACGGTCCGGGCCGTGCCCTCGAAGCCGAAGCCCCACACGCGATCGAGGATCTCGCCGCGGCTGAAGACCCGGCCGGGCGCGCGGGCCAGCAGGCACAGGAGCTCGTACTCCTTCTGCGAGAGGGCCACGCCCCGGCCGCGCAGGCTGACCTGGCAGCCGGCCGGATCGATGACCACCTCCCCGAAGGCGATCTTCGGCTCGGCCTGCCGCGCCATGCGCCGCCGCCGCAGGATGGCGTCGGTGCGGGCCAGCAGCTCGGGCAGCTCGAAGGGCTTGGTCAGGTAGTCGTCCGCGCCCAGGTCGAGCCCGGCCACCTTGTGGCGCAGGGTGTCCTGGGCCGACAGGATCAGCACCGGCACGTCCACGCGCTTCTCGCGCAGCTCGGCCAGGATCTCCAGGCCGCTGAAGCCGGGCAGCATGACGTCCAGGACGATGAGGTCGGCGCGGGCGTCGAAGGCCTGGCGCAGCCCCTCCTCGCCGTCGGCCGCGCCCAGCGCGCGGTAGCCGTGCAGCTCGAAGTTGAGCAGCAGGCCCTCCCGCAGGGCGCGATCGTCCTCGATCACCAGCACGATCGGGGGGCGCGCGGCGCGCTCCTGGGCGCCCGGCTCCTTCACGGCGAGGTCCCCGCGGCCGCCCGCGGCAGCCAGACCGCAAACCGGCTGCCCCGGCCCGGCGTGGACTCGACCCGCACCTCCCCGCCCTGTGCCTCGACCAGGTGGCGGACGATGGCCAGCCCCAGGCCCGCGCCGGAGGCCCGGCCGCGCAGGCTCGAGTCCACCCGGTAGAAGGGCTCGAAGATGCGGCCGAGCTCGTGCCTGGCGATGCCGACGCCGTTGTCCGCCACCGCGATCTCGATCCGTCCGTCCAGCTCCTGCACGCTGACCGAGATGCGCTTCTCGTGCAGGCTGTACTTGTAGGCGTTGATGAGCAGGTTCAGCACGACCGAGCCGATCGCCTGCCGGTCGTGGAGCACCGGGGCCTGGCCGTGGATGGCGACGGTGAGCTCGACCTCGCCGGGCGCGAGCAGCCGCTCGAACCGCCGCGCGGCCTCCTCCACCGCCGGGCCCACCGGCTCGGCCCGGCGCTCCAGCAGGCCCCGGTCCCTGGCCGCGGAGCGCCAGGTGAGCACCCGCTCCAGCATGGTCTCCAGCCACTCGGTCTCGCGGATGATGACCTCCAGGCTGTCCTCGGCGCGCTGCGGGTCCTCCCGCAGGCGCCCCATGCGGAGCGTCTGGGCGTACATGCGGATGGCGGCCAGCGGCGTGCGCAGATCGTGCGACACGTTGGCCAGCAGATCGGCCTGCAGCCGGGCCAACCGGGCCCGCCGGCCGAGCAGCACCGACACCGTGAGCGCGCCGCCGATGGCCGCGGCGGCGAAGGACAGGACAAGCACCCCGGTCACGATGGGATCGGAACTCTCGCCCCGCGCCAGGCTGACGATGCCCACCACGGACGACAGCAGCACGGGCAGCAGCACGCCCACCGCCAGGAAGACGATGAGCCGGGTGAAGCTCAGGCTGCGGGTCCGGTTGCGGAACCGGGCCATGGCGGTGGATTCCATCGGGCCTAGCATACCCCCGGAACGAGAAAACCACCCGTCGCGCGCGCGGCTAGCCGGAGACCCGCGGGCTGGACCGGAGCGCGCCGGGGACGGGCAGGCGGCACGCGGCCTCCCGGACGCGCCGGTTCTCCCGCCGCCAGCGCCCGATCAGCCGGTGGGCGTAGAGGCTGATCAGGCCGCGGTTCAGCCGCCCCCGGAGGAGATGGCCGAGCGTCCGCCCCAGGCTGTAGACCTGGGCCATGGCGTCGACGGTCCCGGTCTCGAGCTCCCGGGCCGACAGCCGGGCGGGCCGGAACACCGCGTGGTGGCCGTCGTAGAGCGCCCAGTCCCGGGTGAGCAGGCGCTCCTCCCGGACCATCTGGTCGTAGAACTCCGATCCGGGCATGGGGGTCAGCACGGTGAACTGGATGCTGTCGATGTCCTCCTGGATGGCGAAGCGGGCGGTGGCCCGGATGCTCTCAAGCCCCTCGGCGTCCGAGCCGGTCAGGAACATGCCGTGCACCCAGATGCCGTGCGCGCGGAAGCGCCGGATGGCCGTCCGCAGGTCGTCCACGCTCTGGTGCTTGTCGTACAGCGCCAGGGCCGCCGGCTCGACCGACTCGAAGCCGACGAACACCATCTCGCAGCCGGCCCGCCGCATGAGCGCGAGCAGCTCCGGATCCCGGGCGGCCCGGACGGACACCTGGGCGTACCAGGGCGGCAGGTAGGCGCCCCTGGACAGCAGGTGCTCCAGCAGGGTCTTGGCGCGCTCGGGCGCGCCGCAGAAGTTGTCGTCGTAGAAGAACACCCGGCGGCCCTGGCCGCGGCGCCGCTCGAGCTCCTCGGCCACGTGCTCGGGGCTGGCGTAGCGCATCCTGCGCCCGAACATGCTGGTCACCGAGCAGAAGCGGCACCGGTGCGGGCAGCCCCGCGAGGCCTGCAGCGGGATGATGCCGCGGTCGAAGCGCGGCCGCCCGGACGTCTCGAGCAGGGAGAAGTCCGGGATGGGCACCGAGTCCAGCTCGACCGGCGCGGGCGACAGCGGGTTGTGCACCGCCTGACCGTCCCGGAGGTAGCTCAGCCCGGGCACCTCCTCCGGCGCGGCCCTCCCCGCGCGCAGCTCCAGGAAGCGGCCGAAGCTGTGATCCGCCTCCCCGCGCAGCACCCAGTCCGCGTGGGCCAGGCCCTCCTCGGGCAGGAAGGTGGGGTGCGGCCCGCCCAGCAGCACCGGGACGCCCGCGGCCCGCGCCCGATCGGCCACCTGGTAGGCCCGGGGCGCGGTGGTGCTGATGGTCGAGAGGCACAGGAGGTCCGTGTCCAGGAGCCGCGCCAGGTCCAGCCCGGCCTCGTCCTCGATGACCACCCGCACCCGGTGGCCCCGCCGCGCGGCCAGCGTCCCCAGGATGGGCAGCCCGAGGCGCGGCTGGTGGACGAGCGAGAACACGTGTTGCCCCGGAGCGCGAGGCTCCAGCATGCTGATGCGGTCCAGATCCATGACGCTCCTCCCGGCCGCGTGTGCGGCTCTCCACCCACGCTAGGAGGCCCGTGTCATGGGTCCGTCATGTGGATCGGGCGGCGGCCGGGGGCTCACTCGTCGAGGTCATCCATGCCCGGCAGCGGCGGCTCGGCGGCGGGATCGGGGACGGGCTCGGGCTTCAAGAGCTCCACCGGGTCGAGGTCGAGCAGGCGCTCGAGCCGCCAGCGGTCGGCCGCCACGGCGAAGCGCGCGCCCTCCAGGTAGGCCAGCACCTGGGTGGTCTTGTCGGGGTGGGCGGCCAGGTGGAGGACCTTCTCCTCGACCACCGGCGGCGGTGGGCCCGCCTCGCCGTCCGGCGCGCCGCCGTCCGCGCCGGCCGGCCAGGGCTCGGCCGCGAGCCCCAGGCGCAAGGTGACGGGCTTCGCGCCCTGATCCACCCGCGCCCGGACGGCCGGATCCTCGAGCCGGCCCAGCACGTCCACCGGCTCGAGCCGCGCGGCCTGCTCGAGGAGCTCGCCGGCCTTGCGTGGCGGCACGGGCGCCTCGCCCAGGCGCCAGGCCGCGGGCCCCACGCGCTCGAGGCGCACGACCTCGGCCCCGCGGGCGATCTCCAGGCGCACGAGCCGCTCGCGCGGCGCGCTCCAGTACGCCTTGTCCATCCACTCCAGGGGCGCGGCGGAGAGCTGCCACTCGTCGAGGTCGTCCACGCCGTAGGTGTCCTCCTCCCCGCCCAGGCGCACCTGGGTGTAGCCCGCCCTGCGGCCGCCCACGTACAGCTCGCGGCGCAGCGCGCCGGCCTCGAGCGCCACCTTGCGCCGGAAGCGCGCCTCGTCCACCTCGAGATCGACGTGGTGCAGGCCGCCCCGGGCCACCAGCAGCCGTGGCCGCAGGGCGCAGAGCTGGCCGAGCAGGCGCTCGACCCGCGCCCCGTCGGCCGGGTAGCCGCCCTTCGCCGGCAGCACCCAGCCCTCGCCCTCCCGGGCGAGCTCCAGGCTCGAGCCGTCCTCGGCCTGCAGGCTGAGCCGGGTGATGGCCTCGCGCGCCAGCCCCTCGAGCAGCAGGCGCGAGGGGGCGCGCGCCTCGCCCGAGCGGCCGCACAGGGCGAAGAGCGCGCCGAAGAGGGCGAGCTGGAGCAAGAGCGCGCCCAGCAGGACGCGGTTCAGCCGGGTCATCATGGGCGCACCTCCCCCCGGCCGGCGACGGGGATGGGCTGGGCGAAACGCCGGCGGCCGAGGCCCCACAGGCCGAGCAGGGTGACCGCCACGAGGGAGAAGCCGAACAGCCCGAGCTCGACGGCCAGCTTGTCGCCCTCGTCGAGGCGCGCCAGGGTGCGCGCGTAGCGCTGCCGCCCGCGGATGCCGAGCAGGCGGGCGTCCTCGACCGCCCAGTCCACCAGGTTGGCGAGGAGCTGCAGGTTCGCCCGGGGGAGCTCCGAGACGTCCTGGGCGATGGCCAGCACCGTGTCCTCCAGGGCCGACGACGAGCCCAGCACCACCAGCCGGCCGTCGCTGTCCCCGCGCTCTCGAACCTTGGCGCGGCGCCCCCCCCCGGGCGCGGGCGGCGCCCCGTCCGGGTCGGCCGCGGGGTCATCTCCCAGGGTCGGCCCGGGCTTCCCCTTCCAGGCGCTCTCGAAGCGCCCCACGAGCGCCACCGCGAGCGGCGCCCGGGCGCGCTCCTCGGGCACGGCGAAGCCGAGCTCCGGGTGCCGGTCGTAGTCCGGCTGGGCGTCGAAGGCCTTCTGGGTCCAGGCCCGCTCGGAGCTCGTGAAGAGCACGGAGCAGACCGGGGCGCCCTCGGGCGGCGGGTCGGCGGCGGGCGCGGCGCAGCGCACCGGCGAGGCCCACTGCATGACCAGCGCGGGCAGGGCCTGCAGCGCCGGGTGATCGGCCGCCATGCCCTCCGGGCCGACCAGCACGAAGGGCGGGTAGTCGACCAGCTGGATCTCGCGGATGTCGAGCCCGCCCAGGCGCCGGTAGACCGGCACGGGGAAGGGCGCGCTCTGCTCGTCGAGCACCACCGCGTCCTCGATCTCCACCCCCCAGGCGGCGAGGCTCGCCTCCAGGCCGCTCTTGACCGGCTCGAGGTTGAGGTCCCCGCCGGCCTGGGGGTCGAAGGCGTAGGCGCCGGCGGCCAGGATCACCGCGCCGCCGCGCACCAGGAACTGGTCCACGGCGAAGCGCTCCCGCTCGCCGAGCTCGCGTGGCCCGAGCACCACGAGCACGTCCACCTCGCCGCCCACCTGCCCGCGGGACAGGTCGACCGGCACCACCTCGTGGCTCTCCCGGAGCCTGCGCTCCAGGTTGCGGTAGCTCGCGCCCCCGCGGGGCGGCATGCCAGGGTACATCGGCCCGGGGGCGGGCGCGACCAGGCCCACGGTCTTCAGGAACCCCGGCGCGCGCCGCGAAAGCGCCGCGAGCAGCACCTTCTTCACCTCGGCCTGGCTGCCGAGGGCGGTGGCGTCGAGCACCTCGGTCTCCCCGCCCACCTGAAGCAGCAGGTCCAGGTAGAAGGTGCGCTCCCCGAGGAAGTCCGCGCTCATCGGCTTGAGCCCCAGGCGATCCCGCAGCGCCGCGCGGTCGAGGCCGGCCCCGGGCGCATCCGGGTCGACGCGCGAGAAGTCGAAGCGGCCGCCGCACTGGGCCTTCACCTCCGCGGCCACCTCGGCCACCCGGGCGGGCGTCTCCTTGAGCTCCTCGGGCAGGCTCGCGTCGGTGGCCACCAGGGTGAGCCGGGCCTGATCGGGCAGCCGGGCGCACACGCTCTCCAGCCCGCGGAAGCCGTGCACCGCCTTCTGCACGGCGCGGGCCAGATCGTACTCGAGGTTGCGCAGGCGCACCTCGACGTCCGTGCCCCGGACCTCCACGTCGACCAGGTCCTCGTAGCCCAGCACCTCGAACTGGTCGCCGTAGCGCACCAGCACGTGGAAGTAGGCGTTGACCACCGAGTCCTCGAGCCGGTCGGCGAAGCGGAAGGGCACGTTGCGCACCCCGTACTTGTCGTAGGCCTCCCGCTCCACCTCCTCGTCCCGGGTGGGGTCGAGGAACTCGACCTGCACCCCGTCCCCGCCCGCGGCCGCGAGCTCCGCCAGGAAGTCGCGCACCCGGGGGACCAGCGGCGCGAGCAGCGGGTGGGTGCGCTCGGAGAAGTAGCCGCGCACCAGGAGCGGCTGGCCCAGGTTCTGGACCAGCTCGCGGGTCACCGGCGACAGGCTGTACTCGCCCCACTCGGTCAGGTCGAGGCGCAGCCCGCGGTGGGGCGCGAGCCCCACGTTGAGCGCCGCCAGGTTGGCCACGAGCAGCCCGAAACCGAGCGCGAGCCCGCGCCGGCGCGGCCGCCCGCCGGCGCTCCGGCCCCAGCGCCGCCGCTCGAGCGTGAGCCCGTTGAGCGCCAGGAAGAGGGTGGCCAGGCTGGCGTAGTAGACCAGGTCGCGCGCGTCCAGCACCCCGCGCAGCATGCTCTCGAAGCGGCTGGAGGTGCCCAGCGCCCGGGCGAGATCCCCGGCCCACAGGGGCAGCGCGACCAGGCGCGGCAGCGCGCCCACGAGCGCCAGCAGGCCGCAGCCGAGCAGGCTCATCATCAGCGCCACGAGCTGGTTCGCGGTCAGCGCGGAGACCAGCATGCCCAGCCCCAGGTAGGCCCCCGCGAGCAGCAGCAGCCCCAGGTAACCGCCCACCACCGGGCCCCAGTCGAGGTCCCCGAGGCAGGAGACGGTGATCGGCACGGGCAGGGTGAGCGCGAGCGCCACGGCCACCAGCGCCAGGCCCGCCAGGAACTTCCCCGCCACGAGCTGCCAGAGCGGCACGGGCAGGGTGAGCAGCACCTCGAGGGTGCCGCTGCGGGCCTCCTCGCTCCACAGGCGCATGCAGAAGGCGGCGGTCAAGAGCGCCAGCAGGTAGGGCATGGCCTCGAAGAAGGGCCGCGCGTCGGCCATGTTGCGGGCGAAGAAGCCCTGCAGGTAGAAGAGCGCGAACAGGGAGCTCAGCAGGAAGACCCCCAGGAACACGAGCGCCACCGGGGACAGGAAGGCGGCGCGCCACTCCTTGCGCGCCACGGCGAGCACGGCGTTCATCGGCGCACCTCCTCCCCGGCCGCCAGCCCCCGGAAGAAGGCCTCCAGGGTGCGGCCCTCCTGGCGGAGCTGCCTGAGCGGCCAGCCGCCC
>Ga0116143_10002151_pt1 | contig 22029 bp, 23 predicted proteins | sample AD_UKC034_MetaG_FD_89745 | JGI IMG/M metagenome (GOLD analysis project Ga0116143, IMG submission 89745) | Active sludge microbial communities of municipal wastewater-treating anaerobic digesters from USA - AD_UKC034_MetaG | ecosystem: Engineered > Bioreactor > Anaerobic > Digestate | place: USA...
TCCGCGCCTGCACGCTTGATGGCTGTGAGGGATTCCAGCATGGCTCTTTCTTCATCCAGCCACCCCATCTGCGCTGCTGCCTTGATCATGGAGTATTCACCGCTTACGTTATAAGCGGCGAGCGGCAGATCAAATTCCTGCCTGGCCCGGCAGATAATATCCAGATAAGCCAGCGCCGGTTTGACCATGATAATATCCGCGCCTTCAGATACATCCAGAGAGATTTCCCGAATGGCTTCATCGCTGTTGGCCGGATCCATCTGATAGGCTTTTCGGTCGCCAAATTGCGGCGCGCTTTCGGCAGCCTCGCGGAAAGGCCCGTAAAAAGAGGAGGCGTATTTGGCCGAATAGGCCATGATCGGAATATTCTCCAGCGCATTTTCATCCAAAATTTCTCGGATCGCTCCAATCTGTCCATCCATCATGGCCGAGGGCGCAACCATGTCCGCACCGGCTTTTGCCTGCGAAAGCGCCGTCTCGGCCAGCACTTCCAGCGTCAGGTCATTTTGCACCATGCCCTTTTCCAGAATGCCGCAATGGCCATGACTGGTATATTCGCACAGGCACACATCCGTAATCACCAGCAGATCGGGCGTCTCCTTTTTAATGCGCCGCACCGCCTGCTGGACAATGCCGTCCCTGGCAAAAGCGCCCATCGCCTGTTCGTCCTTTTGAGAAGGAATGCCGAAAAGAAGCACGGCCGGTATTCCCAACTCATGAGCTTCCCTTGCTTCTCTGCCAATGTAGTCGATGGATAACTGGAACTGGCCGGGCATCGAACGAATGGGTTTTTTGATTCCCTTGCCGGTTACGGCAAACAGCGGATAGATCATATCATCGACACTTAATTTCGTTTCACGGACCAGCCGACGGAAATTTTCATTTTTTCTCAATCTTCGTGCCCGATAATCTGGAAATTGCATTTGTCACGCCCCTTTTTGGTTACTGTTGATAATGCTTTTCAACTTTTGAATTTCCTCTTTATGCCTGGCCAGCTCGCTACTGGTTTCCCGCAACCGGCAGGCCAGTACCTCGGCAATCATCTGATAAAATATCGAACAGAAAGCCACTTTATCTTCATTGTAGAGACTGTCCATGAAAGAGACATCCGTTGCCAGGCAAGTCACGTTTCCAACTGCCTGGATCGAAGCGGAACGGGGATTGCCGTCAATCACACACATTTCTCCGAAAATATCTCCCGTACGCCTCAACTCGTCGATTTCCTTTCCGTTTTTAATAATGCGCACACTTCCTCCCACCAGGAAATAAATCCAGTTGTCATAGCTGCCTTCTTCAATAATCGTTTCTCCTGCTGCATATCTTTTGACATTACTGAAACTGAAAAGCTTGCCGATATCCCTTTTCCCGAAGGCATGGAGAACCGGCATTTCTTTCAATTTATCAATCAACTCCATGTTTTCTTTTAACAATTCCACTTTCATTCTACATCCTCCTTCACCGTAATCTCCTGATCGGAAAGGTAACAGGCAGGATCCGGACCCCAGAGGTCTCCGGCCGCCTCCGCACGCGCACGGAAATTGCCGCCGCAAACCGAAAGCCACGAACACGCAGCGCAACGACCGTGAAGATGTTTTTTCTTTTCTTTCAATTTCATTAAGAATTCGTTATTTTTATCCATCCAGATTTCACTGAAAGGCTTCCGGCGAACATTCCCCAGCGGCTGGTTGCGCCAGAACTGGTCAGGATACACTTCTCCGTCCCAACTCACACAGCCGATGCCCTGGCCAGAACTGTTCCCCTCGTTCATTTCAAGCAACTCTAGGATTTCCCGGGCGCGAACCGGATCTTGTTCTTTCATTTTCAAATATAGATACGGGCCGTCGGCGTGATTATCCACGGTTAATATTTCGGGTTTCCATCCTTCATCAAACATCTTTTTCGTCTGGTCCACAATCAAATCCAGCAGCCCGCGGGTTTCTTCGTGCGTCAAATCCTCTTCGCGCAGTTTGGAGCCGCGGCCGGTGTACACCAGGTGATAGAAGCACATCCTTTCGATCTTTTCATCCCGAAGCAGATCAAACATGAACGGCACGTCGGCCAGATTGTGTTTGTTGACCGTGAAGCGGATACCGACTTTGATTCCTGCGTCGCGGCAGTTCCGGATGCCTCCGATTGCCCCATCAAACGCGCCCTTCCTGCCCCGGAAACGGTCGTGCGTTTTTTGCAGGCCGTCGAGGCTGACACCGACATAGGATAGGTTGATTTTCCGAAGTTGATCCGCCACCTCCCGGGTAATCAGCGTGCCGTTCGTGGAAATGACGGCGCGCATGCCCTTTGCCGTCGCGTACTGCGCCAGTTCCAGCAGATCCGGTCGGATCAGCGGTTCGCCACCGGAAAACAAAATTACCGGCGCGCCGAATGCCGCCAGATCGTCAATCAGGTTTTTGCCTTCATCCGTCGTTAACTCGTCGGGATAATCCATTTCGGCGGAATTGGAATAGCAGTGAATGCACTTCAGATTGCAGCGGCGGGTCATGTTCCAGACGACTACCGGTTTTTTGTCCGCTGAAAATTGCAGCAGGTGCGACGGCAGTTTTCCGGAGTGCCGGTTGTAGCGCAGCACGTCGGAGGGCTCCACCGCACCGCAGTATAGTTTGGAAATACCGATCATTTATTTTCCTCTCACGAATCAGCTAAAGCGATTTGCCTGCAAAGTATTCTGCCAGAGACTGCACCAGGCCGTCCATTGTATATTCCTTATGGGCGATATCGACCCGGAAGCCGGCTTTTTGGGCGGCATCCGCCGTTACCGGGCCGATGCAGGCTATTTTTAGCTGTGGCGGCAAACGATAGTCTGCGCCCATGATTTCAACAAAGTTTGTCACTGTCGAGGAACTGGTAAAGGTGATCACATCCACTTCGCCTTCGTCAATGAAGGCCAGTAGTTCCTCTTTCTTCCTGCCGGAATTCACCGTCCGGTAAGCAACGGCAACATCGACGACGGCGCCCTGTTCCTTCAGCCCCTCCGGCAGAATGTCGCGGGCTTTTGCCGCGCGCGGAATCAACATTTTCTTTCCCCGCAAATCCATCCCTGCAAAGGATTTTAACATGCCTTCGGCGATGAATTCATCCGGCACCAGATCGACGTTGATCCCCCGGCTTTCCATCTGTCCGGCAGTAGCCGGACCGATGCAGGCTATTTTGATTCCCTTGAGATCGCGGATGTCGCGGCCCTTGTCCTGCAAACGCCTGAAAAAGAAATGGACGCCGTTGGCGCTGGTGAAAATGAGCCAGTCGTAGCTTTCCAGTCCGTCGATGGCCCTGTCCAGTTCGCTCCAATCCTCTGGCTCCGCAATGCTGATCGTCGGAAAAGTGATGGGATGGGCGCCCTGCGCCGCAAGCAGCTTTGCCAGATCATCGGCCTGACGTTCCGGCCGGGTAATGACCACACCCTTGCCGAAAAGAGGCTTTGTATCAAACCAGTGCAGCGTTTCCCTTAAATCGACCACCCGGCCGACCACCAGGATGGCGGGCGGCTTGAAACGGCCGGCCTGCGCCAGATCAACAATCGTGGAAAGCGTCCCGGTCAGGATTTGCTGATGCGGCGTTGTACCGCGGCGAATCAGCGCCGCCTGTGTGTCGGACGGCTTGCCGTGTGATATCAGGGCATCCGATATTTGCTTGAGATTTTTTACACCCATCAGAAACACCAGCGTTCCGATGCCCGCAAGCGCCTGCCAATCGATATCGCTTTGTTCCTTTGTCGGGTCTTCATGGCCGGTCACAAATGCCACCGTTGAAGTAAGCCCTCGATGTGTAAGCGGAATACCTGCATAAGCCGGAACGGCAATGGCCGACGTGACGCCGGGAATGATCTCAAACGGTACGCCCTGCGCCGCCAGCACCTCGGCTTCCTCACCGCCGCGTCCGAAGATAAAAGGATCTCCGCCTTTTAAACGGGCCACGATGTTTCCATCCAGTGCTTCTTTGGCCAGAAGCTCATTGATTCTGTCCTGCGACAGAGTATGATCGCCACCCTTCTTGCCCGCATAGATAAAATGGGCCTGCTTTGGTGCATATTTCAGCAATTCTTCATTGACCAGATTGTCGTAAATCACCACATCGGCCAGACGAAGGCACTCGACGGCCTTAAGCGTAATCAGCCCCGCATCCCCCGGCCCCGCACCGATGATATAAACTTTCCCGACTTTTATTTTTTCAATCATATGCACCCTGCTTCATCATTCCCACAAATACCATGGAGGGCACGAGTGCGGGAATCCAGTATTTCCAACAAATAGAAACTCCATTATTCATATTTACAGCTTTTCAAAGGCGAAAGTTAAAAGTTTACATTGAACCCCCGTCTTCTGTATCCTCTGTCTTACTTCATCACGTCACCTTACTGCAATTGAAGGACTACCCATATTATTTTTGATGGAATCATTCTCAATTACGGAAAGTATATCACCTGATTTCAACCGGAAGACCTTTGCGACAAGATCCCAAGTAATATCTTCTTCAGAAATGCTTCTCACGTTGTATTTTTCTTTAAACTTTTTACCGACTGCCTTTGATATTTCTATTCCACTTATTATATGTTTCCGAAAGAGTTCACCCTGCCATGAACCGCCTATGATCGTAAGAGAAAATCCAATTTTACTGAAAGCGATTCTTCCTTGAAAATCAGCTATTTCTTTAAATATTGCCAAAAGCGGATTACAAATTTCAGGAATATTAGATCTTACAATAGTTACAATTCCGGCTGAAGATTCAATCATTAAATCAGCACCGCGCGGCAATTGAAAAGGAATAAAGAAAGTAACCTGGCTCATTACTTCCATTACCTTGTATTCGGGAACATTTCCACTATGAACAACTATCCCCGCATAGCTAGTGCCACCAGGAAAAAAAGAAAATATTGGTGAGTCGATTATGGCAGCTACATATAAATCATCAATGTGACCAATAAATACGCGATTGGAAAACAATAACCTGGATAGGAGCCCATATTCTTCAACGCCACGTCCTCCCATCCGTTTGATGACTTGTACGAAATCGTCATAATTAAACGTCACTTTTCTCCACAGAAAGATGATGCCAAAAGCAACGATCAACGAAACAATAAGACCAGCAATATCAGTTTCATCTAACACTATACCACTATCACCAAGTATGTTTTCGACAAATATGATAATCGTCACGCCTGGTAATACCACACCCAGAGTCGTTACCATTAACCATAGCGCCATTACCAGCTTGGGATCCAAATTATACTTACGTTGCATAAACACCTAACATCAATCCATCACGCTTTTATTATCCTCAGACAAGTCAAAAAGACTTGTTTGGACAGGGTTAACAACATACCCCCTGTTCCTTCCAGCGTCACTCTATTCCCAATCCCGTCATTCCCGCGTAGGCGGGAATCCAGAAAATATTAAACACATTTTTCCATTTTCTATGAAATAATCTCATCATATAAATCTTTCCAGTCGGGATTCTTTTCTTCAATTAATCTCAGTTTCCATGCTCTGTTCCACTTCTTGATCTGCTTCTCTCTTGCGATTGCGTTTTCAATTTCACCGTGCATTTCATAATACACAAGATTGTGAACATGATACTTTTCGGTAAATCCTTTTGTCAAGTTATTCTTATGTTCATGAATCCGTTTGATCAAATCACTTGTGACACCTACATACAATGTTCCATTCCGCTGACTTGCCAAAATATAGACATACGATTGTTGCATAAGCAAAGCCATTATTCAAAAATACTGGATTCCCGCCTTCGCGGGAATGACGTTGAGTTACCTCTTAACAGTGCGTTATCTCTTTACGTTAGCTCTTATACAACCGCTACACGTTTATTGGATTCCTGCACTCGTGCCCTCTTACCGCTTTCAGGTGGTCTTGGTATTCCCGGGAATGACGAAGAATGAACTTTCAGCACACCAAATCCAATAGCTTCCTGCCACCTTTTTCCATGATCATGTCGGCCAGTTTCCTCCCCATCTCTTCCGCTTCGTTGATTTCGCCCCAGACTTTGTCCCGGAGAACGCTGGTTCCGTTGGGCGCGGCCACAAGGCCTTCCAGCGTCAACCGCTCTTTTTCAATCAGTCCGTAAGCGGCAATCGGCAGACGGCAGCCGCCGCCCAGCGCTCTCAGATAGGATCGCTCCGCGGTCACTTCCGCGGCGGTGGGCGCGTGGTTGAGACCGGCCAGAATTTTTATTAATCCGGCATCCGTCTTTCGTACCTGCAACCCCAGGGCGCCCTGGCCGACCGCCGGCAGCATCAGTTCCGTCGGCAGGAACTGCGAGATGGTCTTAATATACCCCAGCCGCTTCATGCCCGCCGCAGCCAGAATGACGCCTGTCAGGTCTTCCGTCTCGATTTTTTTCAGACGCGTGTCAATATTGCCGCGCAGGGGAACGATCTGGATGTCCGGCAGGATGGCCTTGATCTGGGCGCCGCGCCGGAGCGACCCGGTGCCGATTCTTGCTCCTTTGGGCATGAATTCCATCTTGATCCTGCCCCGCGACACCAGCACGTCCCGCACATCTTCGCGCTGCAGGATAGCGGCAAAGGTCAGTCTCTCCGGTGTTTCGCCCGGCACATCCTTCATACTGTGAACAGCCAGATCAATGCGGCCCTCCAGAAGCGCCTCTTCAATCTCCTTGACAAACGCTCCCTGTCCCCCGATTTGCAGAAGCGATACGTCCTGCATGATGTCGCCGGTGGTTTTGATTACGCTGACTTCCGTCTGAATTTCCGGCGCGATCTTTTTTAAAAGTTCAATCACGGAGTTCGTTTGCGCGAGCGCCAGCTTGCTGCCGCGTGTTCCGATTTTTATATTCATATTTTTTCTCCTAATCATCCAAGCGGAAGAGCTGCCTTGCCGCGGCCACAATCGACTGCGAATCGAAGTCGGCGCTTTCCTCCTTCATCACGGTGACCGGCGCGTGCAGGATCTTGTTGACGATACCGTTCACCAGCGCTTCGACTTTTTCTCGGTTGCCGTTTTCCATTTGATCCATCCAGCCGGACGCTTTTTCCAGCTCCGTCCGCACAATAGTCTCCGCCTTGCTCCGGAGCGAGACAATGGTCGGCACCGCCTCCAATTCCTTCAGCCAGCTCACATACTGAGCCACTTCCTCACCGACAATCTGCTCGGCTTTGAGCCCCTCGCGCCGGCGGTTTTTCATGTTTTCATCGACAATGTCCTGCAGATGATCGATGTTGTACAGGTAAACGTTTTCAATGCCGTCCACGGCAGGATCGATGTCGCGTGGCACGGCAATGTCGATCAGGAACAGCAGGCGGTTTTTGCGTTTACGCAGACAGCGGCGAACCATGTCGCCCGTAACGACATAGGACGGCGCACCCGTGGAACTAATCACGATATCGGCTTCGCAAAGCTCTGCATCGAGAGACGTGAGACTCACGGCCTTACCGCGATATTTTTCGGCAAGCATCTCCGCCTGAGCCTGCGACCGGTTGGCGACGGTAACATCCTCCGCTCCGTTGCCGACCAGATGTGTGCAGGTCAGTTCCGCCATTTCGCCCGCGCCAATCACCAGCGTTTTTTTGCCGTCAAGCGTTCCGAATATTTTCTTGGCCAGCTCGACCGCGGCAAAGCTCACCGATACCGGATTGGCGGCAATGGCCGTTTCCGTGCGCACCCGTTTGGCTGTGCGAAACGCCCGATGCATCAGTCGGTTCAGTGCGATGCCGGTAGCGTTTTGCGCCAGAGCCTTCCGGTAGGCTTCTTTCACCTGCCCCAGAATCTGCGCCTCGCCCATGACCATAGAGTCCAGGCTGGACGTAACGCGGAACAAATGTTTGATGGCCGCATCGTCATGATAAACGTACAGGCAGGATGCCTCTTCCTCGGCCGTCAGACCGCCAAACCGGGCCAGAAATGATCTGAGCATTTTCATCGTTTCCGGCGTCTCATCAATAGACGCAAGCAATTCCACGCGGTTGCACGTGAAAAGATAAAGAATCTCCCTCACTCCGTCAATCCCGAGAAGGTCGGCAAGGAAATTTTCCTGTTCCCGGCATCCGGCAAAGAGTTTTTCACGTACGGCAAGCGGCGCCGTTTTATGGTTCAATCCGACCAGTACAATCATATGGTTCAAATAAAATCATGCACGGTTGCCAGGCAAAACCGAATTAACAAGGCCGAACACAAAAACACAATCAACCCCGCAAAAGACAGAGCCGCCATTCGCGATCCTTTCCAGCCGATGGCCAGACGCTGATGCAACAGAAAACCGTTAACCATCCAGATCGCCAAAGACCATAACACTTTGGGATCGGCAAGCCACTGGCCGCCCCAGACAAAAACAGCATAAATAACCCCACCGATGATTCCTACCGTTAACAGGGGAAATCCCCACAACAACCCTAAGTGATTAATACGGTCCAGATCTCCCAGCGACGGCAGAAGGCGTCCGAGCGGTCCCGGTTTTTTATGTTTCAGAAGACGGTTCTGTATCAGAAACATCGCTCCGGCCGCCGAAGCCAGAACAAAGAGTCCTTCGCCGGCAATCGCCAATGCCAGGTGCAACGATGTAAGCCACCCCTGCCATTGGGGCGGCACAAGATTTTTATCCGTTTCCTGTCCGGCGGCGGCAATCAGAAACATCAGGATACACGGCGCAATAAATGCACCTAGTGTCCGGGTTTTTGTCCGGAATTGCAGCCCCAGATAGATGCAGGCAATCACCCAAGCGTAAATTGATAGAAAATAGCGAGATCCGAAACTACTCCATCCTTCAGAATGGATGCCACCCCAGAAAAGATTCAGCGTCAGGCCAATAAAACCGGCGGCCAAAATCCAGGTAGATATTTTGGCAAGCCTGACTTTTTTCACCACAAGAGAAAGCAGGTAACCCGCTGTCGCCAGTGAGCAGGAAACCAGAGCCACGACAAAAAATTTCATTTCGACACTAGTCAATATCCACCTCTTCGCCGCTAACGTCGAGAATAATTTGTCTTATCGCAACCTTGTCTTTTTTCCGAATTCTGTCCAGCAACCCTTCCGCCATCAATTTTTCAAACCAGATTTGACCTTTTCCCGCGTTTTTTTCCATCTTCTCGCGCAATTTCCCTAAAATATTAACGAGATCGGAATATTCTTCGCCATAGGTGGCTTCCAGTTCCTTCCGAATCTGTTTCGCCAGCGCAGGCGAATTGCCTCCGGTACTGCAGGCAATGGTCAATTCGCCCCGTTCAACCAGGGACGGTAAAATAAAATCACATTTTTGCGGGTCATCAACAATATTCACGGGAATATCTCTGGCCTGTGCATCCTGAGAAACAGCGGCATTGATTTTTTCATCATCCGTCGCTCCGATAATCATTATCGTGTGATCAGGGTATTGGCCCTCATAAAGGCCGGAGATATGCTCGATCAACCCTTCCCGTTTCATATCTGCAAGCTCCGGAACCAGTTCCGGGCTGATCACGTAAACTTTCGCCTTGCATTCCAGAAGTCTGGCGACTTTTCTGGCCGCAACTTCTCCCCCGCCGACCACGACGCATATTTTTCCGGTAATGTTCCAGAAGATAGGGTAATGCTTCAATATTTTCCTTTCTGACATGTACAGCGTGGACCTAGCTCCACTTGCGCATACGCTAGCATGAAGGGGGGCAAAATTCAAGCTGGGGATATGAAGCCGCGTTTTCGATTTGGGCTTGACAGAAAATGATCCATCCCTTAATTTGAATGACATCGGGTGGAGGCTTGTTGAGGAAACTCCCTCCGGAAATGTTCTTATCTAAAGGAAACCGACAATGATGCTTACTGAAAAAAACCTTGAAAATTATGCGGATGTCCTCCTGTGGGGGCTGGCCACAGCCAAGAAAGCCCCTTTAAAAAAAGATGAAATTGTTCTGATTCAGTATGATCTGCCGGCGCTTCGACTGGCAGAGATCCTTTACGGCAGACTGATGGGTGTGGGGGTTCACCCCGTACAGCGGATGATTGCCACTCACGGCATGGAGCGACAGTTTTACGAAAAAGCCGACTCGAAACAACTGACTTTTCTTGTTCCCGGAGAAAAAGAACTCTATAAAAATCTTAACGGCAGAATATATCTTCACGCACCCGAATCTCTGACACATCTCAAAGATATCGATCCGGCCAGGATCGGCAAGGCTATGGTTTCACGCAAACCCTTCAAGGACATTCTGAACCGACGTGAAGAGCAGAAAAAATACAGCTGGACGCTTTGCCTGCTACCCACGGCGGAGTTGGCATGTCAGGCGAAAATGTCCCTGAAACAATACACAACTCAGGTGATCAAGGGCTGCTATCTCGACTGTGAAAATCCCGTTTTGGAATGGAAATCGATTCATAAGGAGATCACCGAAATCAAGAAACGCTTAAGTTCTCTCTCTGTCAAGTATTTCGCTCTGGAATCTGAACGGATGGATTTGCGAATCGCACCGGGTGAACAGCGGAAATGGGCTGGTGTCTCCGGTCATAACGTCCCCAGCTTTGAAGTTTTCGTCTCTCCCGATTGGCGCAAGACGGAAGGCGTTTATTTTGCGAATCTTCCGTCTTTCCGCAGCGGCAACTACGTTGAGGATGTGCGCATTACATTTGTCAAGGGCAAAGCTGAAAAAATCGAAGCCAAACAGGGAGAGGAATTTATAAGAAAACAGCTGACCATGGACGCGGGAGCACGTCGACTGGGAGAGTTTTCTCTCACAGACAAGCGGTTTTCCCGGATCGACCGTTTCATGGCCGAGACGCTTTTTGACGAAAACTTCGGGGGAAAAGAAGGCAATTGCCATATCGCCTTGGGATCGTCATACAGCGACACCTTCAGCGGCAACCCGGCCAAACTGACACCGGCGCTGAAAAAGAAGCTGGGATTCAATGATTCCGCCCTTCACTGGGATCTCGTCAACACAGAACCTAAAACGGTCACGGCACATCTGACCGGCGGCGAGAAAACGGTCATCTACGACCGCGGCATATTCAAAATCTGACAAGAAGGAGGTCTTCAACATATGACCGTAGATTTCTTCTGCTGGAACAAGTGAACCACCTGCCGGAAAGCAAGGGAGTTGCTCTTGCAAAAGAAGGTGGTTTTCAACGAAAGGGATTTTTTTAAGAATCCTTTTACGATTGAGGAGATTAAAATGATTTTGGAGGGAAACAAGCCCGATGAGATGTTTAGTTTCCGCAGTCCCAGTTTCAAGGAATTGTCTCTTGAACAAGACCGTCTCACCGATGAGCATTTGATAGAACTGATGGCGAAAGAACCCCGCCTGATCCGCCGTCCGATCGTGAGGATCAACGGTAAAGTCCATTTCGGCGCTTCCATGGATACGCTTAAGAAAATTTTATAATGATTGAAGGAGAAGATCATGAACCCAAAACGGATCGCTATCATCGTCGGAAGTTTGCGCAAAGATTCTTTCAACCTGAAACTTTCCCATGCGCTCGTCAAACTGGCGCCGCCAAATTTCGCCTTCAAGCATTTGCATATCGGTGACCTGCCGCTGTACAATCAGGATGATGATGCAAACCAGGCAAAGGAAGTTCTTCGATTCAAAAATGATATTCAAGAAGCAGACGGTCTGCTCTTTTTTACGCCCGAATACAACCGATCCATTCCCGGAGTGCTGAAAAACGCATTGGATCACGCCTCCCGCCCTTACGGACAAAACGCCTGGGCAGGAAAACCGGCCGGCATATTGGGCGTTTCAGTTGGAATGATCGGTACGGCCCCGGCACAGCAGCACCTTCGAAACATCCTGTCCGCTCTTGATGTTCTGACGCTTGGCCAGCCGGAAGCCTATATCCAGGCAAAAGACGGACTGTTTGATACCGATGGTGAAATCGACGCGGACAGTAAAAAATTTCTTCAAAAATGGATGAACCGTTATGTTGCCTGGGTAAATAAATTTTCATGATGAAGCTCATAAGACATAACTTACCATTCCTGTTGTTTTCCCTTGCGCTTTGTTTTCTGCTGATGACCGGCTGCGCAAATTATGGACGGCAAGGTAAATTATCCGTGCCGGATGTGCGGCCTGGATTTCCGGCCGGTTATTTGCCATTGGATGCAGCGCCCAACAGCCTTTTTTTGCTTCCGCCGCCTCCGCCCCCCGGTTCGGCCGCAATAGGTCTTGATGAAGACATCAGCAGAAAGAATCTGGCCTTATATGGGTCGCCGCGTTGGGTTTTAGCGGGAAGTGACGCAGATCTAAGTTTTCCTCATGCGGCCGGAACATTCTCCTGTACACTGGGCATTCCCATTTCAGAGGAGGAAACGCCTTTTCTTTACATTCTACTGCGCCGCACTATGACGGATGCCATTATTTCCACCATTTCGGCGAAAAATTATTACCGGCGAGTTCGTCCCTTTGCCGTCAATCAGGCGCCTGTTTGTAACCGCGAAAGAAAAACCGATCTGAATAAAGACGGTTCTTATCCTTCTGGCCACACAGCCATCGGCTGGACCTGGGCGCTTATCCTCAGCGAGCTTGATCCTGAACACAGCGACGCGATCCTGGCCAGGGGTCGTGCTTTCGGTGAAAGCCGTCTTGTCTGCAATGTTCACTGGCATAGCGACATGATTGAAGGACGCTTGATGGGTTCCGCCGTTGTTAGCCGTTTGCACGCCAATTCTGCGTTTCTTGCTGATTTGAAAGCTGCAAAAGATGAAATCGCCTCTGTCCGGGTAAAAAAACTTCAACCGGCGAGGACTTGCACCGAAGAAGCCGCGGCTCTTTCCCGGCATTTCATCACCATACCCTAGCAAGCATTCTTCGGGAGGCATTCTTGGACTGGTTGAAAGCAATGAACACCATCAAGCGTAAAAAAAACCGGGTGATGGCCGCAGTCCGAACGGGATACCGCATACTGGAACCAGACCCAACCTCCGCTTCCAAAATTCAAAAGGATACCACCGCCGGCGTTTTCCTGCAGCAAGAGGATAAAAGAATTCTACCGATTGATCTGGCTGGAAAAACAGCCCTTGTCACGGGCTCCACCGGCCAGTTGGGACGAGTGATGGCGCGTACGCTTGCCCGAGCTGGATCCGACGTGATTATCCATTACCACACCAACGCCACTCAGGCCGAAAGGCTGGTTGAAGAAATTCGCGAATTGCAATGTAAGGCAATCGCTGTTGAGGCGGACATCACCGATCCGGCATCCGTGAACGCCCTGCTGAAACGCGCCCGGCAAGAATTATGCTCTCCGGACATTGTCGTGGCCAATGCGGTTATTCAATACCCATGGAAAAAAGTGTTGCAACAGCCTCTGTCGGATTACGAAAGTCAATATCTTTCCTGCGTCCGGCAAAGCGTCCTGCTGGCCCAGACGTTTGTGCCGGACATGATCGAGAGAAAATGGGGACGATTTATCGGCATTAACACAGAATGTTCCATGCAATACGAAAAAAACACATCCGCTTATGTCGCTGGGAAACGTGGCATGGACGGTGTCTTACGAGTTCTTGCCCGAGAAGTCGGCGAACACGGCATCACCGTTAATCAGGTTGCTCCGGGATGGACGATCAGCGAAAACCATCCGGATTCGATCCATAGCCTTGAATACAGATCCCGTATACCGTTGAAACGCCGGGGCACGGACCAGGAAATTGCCTATGTCGTAGCATTTCTGGCATCCAATCTTGCAGGCTACATTACGGGTGCCTTCATTCCCGTCTGCGGCGGGAATGTCATGCCGGCAATTTAAGAATCATTTCGAAGAAAACTTTCAGACCACGACCCGGATGGATAGCATCAGCCGGATGAACCCTTTTTCTCCATCCCTTTTCGTTTCACTGGACGTCCTGTTTTGGGCGGAAGATCGCGGCTGACGAAAGATGCAAAGAGCAGGGCATCAAAATCTCAGACGTTTTTGAACTGAGCAATCTGGCGGGAGATCGCCGCCAGATTGCCTTCTTCGTCCCACACTTCGCCGTCAGCCTCCAGAAGCCCGCAGGTGATGAAGCGGGTCCTGAGGCTGCATTTGAGCCGATTGGTTTTGGGCAGGTTTCGGACATTGACGGAAAGCTCGATGGTCGGAACCCAGGCCGTCACTCCCTGCGTGGCCATGGCGGCGGGCGGCATGGAATCGATGATCAGAAACAGCGAAAAAAGATCCAGGGGACGGCCGTCACGAAACCGGAAATAGCCTTTGTTCAAAGAAACATCCGCCAGTTTTCCCCCCGTCATCCAACCCGCGCAGGCCGGGTCGAGACGAAGTTCGAGGTTTTGAAAAAGGGTGTATTTGGGCAGTTGAGGCATGGGTATGCACTCTTCGGCGGGAGCAAGATCCGGAGCGGTGCATTCATATCTGTGAACATTGCAGACATCATTTCCGGAAGCGAAAGTGCCCAGCGCCCGGATCTTTTCCTCCCCCTTCTGGAAAAGACTTGCCTCGAAGCGGGTAAACTGTCTGGAGCGGGCCATTTCTGAAATTTTGATTTCCACGCTGCCGGGAACGCAGCGGGCAAGATAATTGGCGGTAACGATCGGGGTTTCCTTTTTATCGCTCTGCCGGAGCATCGCATCTGCAATCATGGCCATGAGGTATCCCCCGTTGGGGTTGCCGTTGACTGACCAGTGATCCGAGACCGTGCCGGCATAGCGGGAATTTCCCAGATCGGAAAGAGCAATGTCTGCATCAAAAAGATTCATAGCGGTATTTCCTTCAAATCATTCACTCGATTTTGAGAGAGGGTGAATTTCCCAGATTGCTTTACCTGACCGGCTCATGGGCTTTGCGGCCATAGACACGTTCATAAGCCTGGCAAAATGGGCAAAGGTCGCCTTCAATCTTCCGGACGAACCAGTAGGCCATTCCCCGCTGTTTTTTCCGGGCACGGCTGCAGACCGTGCATTTCACGCAGAACGCTGCCATGGAGCGATCCTTCGGAGAAATGTTGTTATTTTCTTTCATGGTCACTTTCCTTTCTGTGATAACGGTTAGGGCATCAGAGGCCGCGCGAAGCTCTGATCCAGAACGCCGTTTTTTTCCAGCAAGGCATCCCAGAGGGTCTGGTTGATGAAGGGAATGATCTGTGCCAGATGCTCGGGCTTCAAGTGCTCCGGACGGGCCAGTTTGGCCAGCAGGGTTTCATCAAGACTTCCCGTCTCCCCGAAATTCTGTCCCAGCATGGCAAACAAGGAAAAGTATTTTTCGGTGAGAAAAGACGGCTGAACAGCCAACCCTTCACAGCCGCCTTTCAGGATGAGCCCCAGCGGGCGGCAGCCGATCCTGCGCGAAAACTTTTCACAGTAGCGCCCCGCAAAACGGGTTTGGGCCGTTTCGGGAAAACCGCACTGAATCAGAAACCCCAAAGCGGGAAGGTCCTCTTGACCCGCCAGCGGCGCCAATGCTTCCAGAAAGGCTTTTACGCTGCCCGGCATCGCGTCGATATAAAGCGGAAAACCGATCATGACGTTTTGCGCCCGGCGAAATTTCTCGGTCAGATCAGGAAGGTTCTTCCTGTATTTCACCAGATATTCGGTATCGCAGACGTTGCCGGGAGTCTCCAGAAATCCCCGGATGAAATGTTCCATCAGGGTTCCCGTGTTGCTTTTTATTCCCCGCGGGGATGCGTTAATGAACGTTAATTGCATGGATGATTTCCTCCACAGGGGTTTCAGTAAAATGCACAAAGCCCAGCGAAGACCAGACATTGATGGCTTCCCTCCGGAAGATGTCCGTAGCGATGGCAATGTCTTCTTCGTCGGTGGTGGGCTCTTTCTCCAGAAGAAAGGAAATGAGCGGATATTTGTCATAACGTTTTTTGTGATGCACCTCTCCATCCACTTCCTCCAGGTGGGGATGCACCAGGCAGATGTTCCGGTCCATGGCTCTCTTGAGAAGGGAACTGATAAATCCCATAATGAGCGGTGAAGCTAAAATGACATGATCCGACGCAATGTATTGTCTGGTCACATCGATTGCATCGTCCTGAATGCTGCAAATGCCGGGCGTCTTGAGCCAGCAGTTAAAGCATCCGGTGCAATAGCCTATTTTCAAATCGCGCAGGACAACAATTTTAGCCTCGTGTCCGGCTGCCTGCAAGCGTTCCCGAAGACGGGCAATACAGGAATCCACATTCCCCTGATCTTTTTCCGGATTACCGTTGAGTATTAAGATTTTCATCAATCTCCTTTTTTGGCATGACGACTTCCACTATACCGCTTCCACCCGGCAGGGCACATAGCGGTGGAGCGGAGTGCCAAACTGGTCGCGGTGCGTGTTTTTGGTCAGGCGGTTAACATTGGCGCCGTACTTGACGCCGTTATAAATCAAGCCGAAACCATGCGGGATGACCACATGGCCTCGGTGTGCCATCTCCGTGATTTCCAGCTCCATTTCCTCACAGCCCGCCTCGGTGGTTACACGCACCGTTTGACCGTCTTTCATCCCCAGCGCGGCGGCGTCATCGGCGTGCATCATGCAGGTGGAATAGCGCTTGCCCTCGTTCCACGAGGGATCGCGCATCAGGGTGCTGGCGTTCATCCTGCAATGTCTGCCGGCCATGAGGATCAAAGGATACGCAGGATCCGGCGTTAACGCCGCTTCCTCATGTTCCGGGTCGAGGCTTTCCAATTCCGCCCGGAGCTCCGGAATGACAAGATTGATCTTTCCGTCCTCCGTCTGGACATTGGCGAGATTCTCTTCCGGGTCCATTTGTCCAATCCAGATTCCTTCCGGATGTTCCATAATCTTCTGGAAAAGCTCTTCTCCCATCTCCATGCCCGGCGTAAATCCGGCGCGGGCGGCGTTCTTGCGGACGAATTTCGGAATTGTCTGGAGCATGCCCCAAAGTGCCGCCAGATGGACGGAACCCATCACTTTCCCCAGCGTCTTTCCCAGAACAAACGGCATGGCCTTCATGGCCTGCGGCTCCGTCAGTGCATATTCCATCAGCGCCTGGCCGAAGGCGGCATGACTTTCTTGGGCGGCCTGGTAAAGTTTCTCCGGAATGGGCGGAATGAGACCCAACTTGTCGGCCAGGCGCAGATGGATTTCGCCCAGTTCCAGCGCTTCGCCCTCCGGCTCAACAATGGGCCGCCGCATCTGGAAGTGGATGCCCGGAAAGGTCATCGGGAAGAAGGTTCCGTCCCAGGACTCATAGCCCGACCGGGAAGGAAGAACATAGTGGGAAAGGGCCGCCGTCTCCGACATGGCCATTTCCGCCGTTACCAGGAGATCCAGACGCCGGAAGGCATTCTCGTAAGCGGTTGTGTCTGCGTAAGAGCGCAGAGGATTCGAGCCGGATACATAAACCGCCCGCAGACGCTCCGGATGATCGGAAAGGATCTCTTCCGGCATGGCGTTGGGCGGGTAGCAGCCCATGACCGGAGGAAAGTTCGTGGTCACCGTGCGCAGGGCCTTGGGGTCGCGTTCATCGGAGTGGCTTCCCAGGGGCATCAGCACCCCGTGGAAAACGTTGCCACCGCGCATGCCGATCCGCCCGCAAATGACGAGAAATACATTAGCCAGGTAGGATGAGACTGCGCTGTGGCGGTTCATCAGAAGACCCAGATCATAGCGCAGACAGGATTTCCGTGTGGCGAACTGCCGGCAGATTTCCCGCATTTGATCGTAGTCGAGATTGCAGGTTTTTATGGCAGCGCGGGCGTCGAAAGAAACGAACAGGTCTTTTATTTCCTCAAAACCGGAGGTGTGCCTGGCGATGTAGTCTTTGTTTTCCCTGCCCTCCTGAAGAATGATGGCGATCATCGCCCGCAGGAGCAGGGCATCTGTTCCCGGACGGATGCGCAGGTGCAGATTGGCGACTTTGGCCGTCTCGGATAAACGCGGATCGATCACCACAAGCATTTTATCCGGATCTTTGGCGATGCGCAGGAGTTGTTTCGGCGCCTGGGGTATCTGATGGCTTTCCATGCCGTTCCAGCCGAAGACCAGAAGATAATCCGTCTCATGAGCATCAATTTCCGGAAAAACGGGCTGGCGGCCGAACATGCGACCCCATGTCCAGAACATGCCGGAAAATTCCTGAGTGATGGCGCTGTAATGATAGCGGGAACCCAGACCGCGCATCAGGCGCACACCGAAAGCCGCCTCGAAGTGGCAGCCCTGGCCGCCTCCGCCCATATAGGCAAAGGATTTGGGACCGTATTTGCCGACAATGTTTTTCAGCTTCGCCGCGATCTCATCGATAGCCTGCTCCCAGGAGATCCTTTCAAACTTATCCCCGACGCGCTTCAAGGGAAATTTCAGGCGGTCGGCGTTGTGCTGGTGACAGGCAATGTTCAAGCCCTTGCGGCAGACATACCCCTCGCTTTTGACATTCGACTTATCCGCCCTAACTTTCACAATGCGGTTATTTTTCACTTCGACTTCGAGACCGCAGTTTTGTGGACAGAGGACGCAGCCGGTTTTATGCATCGTTGCCATAACGTTTCCTTTTCTCCGGCGGCATAGCCGGGGTTAAATTTATGGACTTACGCGCGCTGCGCGTTCTGACGCAGCTTGTTGATAATATCGTGAAGGTCGCGCTTTTGCTTTTCGGTTAAAATCTGCAGAAAATCGTTATTGGCGGCGGTGATCACGCGGACTGCCTCGGCGCTCATGGTCTTGCCCTTTGGGCTCAGATGAATCCGGATGGACCGCCGGTCGTCGGGATTGCCTTTTCGCTCAAGAAATTCCGCGGCTTCCAGACGGTCCAGAATGCCCGTGAGGGTGGCGCTGTCCAGCTCCGCGCGTTTGCCCAGCTCGCTGGACGTCACCTGATCCTCTTCGGCCAGAAATCCCAGCACCATGGCCTGGACGGGGGTGAGGTTGAGTTCGGATACCTTCTGCGCGAGGAACCGGCTGGAGAGTTGATAGGTCTTGGCAAACTGAAAAAAAATACAATCTGTTTTCTGCATCCCATTACCCTTGCATACAATTTACTTGCATACGAGTATAATCAAAAAAAACAACCTGTCAACTATTTTTAGAGAATGGTCATCCGGTTGATGCGTTCTTCCTGCTATACGCACGATGTACTTCCTGTTATCAAGCATGCCACAAATTTGACACACATACTCACTTTCAAACAGGAATAAATAAAGCGTCGATATCCATCATGCCATGCAATACCCTGATAATCTCAATACCACTGTTAATCGGCATATAGAAAATTAGGTACTTGCCAACCGGAAAACTTTGCAAACCTGGATGGAGTTCGTCCCGGTTTCTACCCATGCTCTTGAACCGAGCCAATTTCCGACATATTGCCTCAATTTCGTCAATGAATTTGTCAGCATTACCAAGGTTGTCCTGGGCTATATACCACCATATTTCATCAAGATCGGTTTCAGCCTCAGGGCTCTTGTGAATTTTCAACATCAGCCGTTTACCTTGTTTTGTTGTGCCTCAAGCCGTTTACGGCCTCGTGCCTTAATGTCTCCCACGTCTAAAGGTGTTGGCTCGCCGCTATCCAACCCTTTCTTTATCTCAGCCCTAAGTTCTTCAACGCGCAAGAAACGTCTCCGATCACGTTCTTCAAGAAGGCGCAACGCATCGCGCATAACTTCGCTTGCGGAACCATAAAGCCCGCTCTCCACCTTATTTTTCACCAGTTTCTCAAGTTGTGGTGTAAGAGAGATGTTCATTATTTTATCTCCTTTTTGATTTAAATAATAACATAGAATAACAAACATTGCTATAATGGATTGAAGTCATAATGGATTGAAGTCATGGAAGGTGGGTTATGTGCCTTGAACATGTAAAAGGATGGTTGAATGACATAGTGGGCATTTAGGCACCGCCACGACGGAAGGCAGCTTCAGCAGACGATCGACAAGATGAATGAACTCGTCAAACAATACAACGATAAGTTTCGCCCTCTGTATTGCACTAAGGAGGGTTTTGTCGATGAAATTGTATGTTATGCAGACCTGAAAAATATCTGGTGGGCTTTGCCAATTGCGACTATCATAATCCGCGCGCGATCTATCCCCAGCATCATATAATTTCCCCGCGCAGTATCCGTTCGTAGGTAGTGAAGGAAATGGAGAGGACAAAAATAAAGGAGTTTCATTTGTTCATTGAGTCCTTCCTTAAGAGAGTATTCGAGTATTTTTTCATGGCATCCCAGTCGGAAAAGGGAAACCTGACGCTATTGACTGCCGAGGAAAGCATCCTTTACGATCAACTGCGTCGCAACCATTGGGGCGACCGGGTACGGCTGGAACATGAGAAAATCAGCTTTGATTATCTACTGGCGGCGCTGGGGCGGCTGTGAAATTCAATGGATCACGATTTTCACGGAAAAAAGTCGGGTAATATTGACAGCAGGCTGACATTATGAAAGAGGAGACAGCAAGACCACATTGGAATATAGTGAAAATAAAACAGCAATGAAGAAACGTTATATCAATAAATTATTAATTAATTTCAGCATATCACTATTGCTTGTCTTTATTTCCTTGCCTGGGCTGGCGCTAGAGACAAAAGATCTCAATCAGGCCATCCACGACAAGGGCGCCCACTGGGTTGCCGGGGAAACGTCCCTGTCGAAACTCTCGCCTGTGGAAAAAAGACGCCTCTTCATGCCGACAACGTTCAATCTGCCTGTTCCCAAGACACAGGCCAAGGCATCCCGGTTTTCCGCTACAGGCAGTCTCCCCGCTAAATTTGACTGGCGAAACGTCAATGGCCACAGTTACGTCACAGGGGTCAGAGAACAAAAAAAATGCAGCGCATGCTGGGCCATAAGCGTTACAGCAGCTCTTGAGTCGCGAATACTCATTACCAGCCATACGCCTGATACGGATCTGGACCTTTCCGAACAATCACTGGTATCTTGCAATAACACTAATTTAGGGTGCAACGGCGGGTGGCTCGACCGTGCGCTGTCCTACGTGCAGACAATCGGCATTCCACTGGAAACCGCTGCTCCCTACATTTCCGGGGAAACCGGAATAGCTGGAGCTTGCACCGCTGCGATGCAGCAAAGCACCTATCGGGTGACAAGTTTTGAGAAGGTTGCAGCATCCGTTGAATCTATAAAAAGCGCACTTATTCAGTATGGACCATTATTCACGCAATATGTTATCTTTGAAGACTTCATGTACTACGAATCAGGAGTCTATCGTCATGTAGAAGGTTATATCGAGGGGATTCATGCCGTCACTATCGTCGGTTACGATGATGCTGAACAATCCTGGATCGTCAAAAACACATGGGGACCCAATTGGGGTGAAAGCGGGTATTTCAGAATCAGGTCGGGAACCAACGAGTGCGAAATCGAGCAAAATGTTTATGCCATTCACTTTGCCGTCGTGCCCGGCGCCTCGTTTGTCCTGAACCCTGTCAGTGCTGATTTCGGCACGCTTGTGCGTCCGGATCAGGCAGCCCAAACTCTTCCTTTCACCATTACAAATAATGGATCAATACCGTTAATAAATATCTCTTCCACGGTGACGAATCCGAAGTATTCGGTTACCCCACTCACTGTTTCCACTCTGGAATCGGCGGCTTCAACGGATATTCAGGTGACCTATACTGCACATGCAGGGAAGACACCCGACACGGGAGAACTGCAGGTGGTTTCCGCCGGAGTAAGCCGCAAGAGCCAACTTACAGCTCAAACGAACACCAGACCGGATCAACCGGTTAATCTTTCGCCAACCGACGGGGCCATCACGGGGAGACCCATAAAACTTACCGCATCGGCATTTGTGGATGCCGACGACGATGCCCACGCCTCCAGTCAGTGGATCATCCAGAATACTTCCGGAGGCGTAGTCTATTCCGGCTCTTTTGATGCGGACAACAAAACAACGTTTACGGTTCCTGCGGGCACTCTGCAGGAAAACGCCGAATATTACTGGCAGGTAATCTATCGGGATGACCGGGGCGTTGCCTCTTTTGCTTCCGTCCGGACATCGTTTATAATAATCATCCCCGAACCGGGCAAAGGAAGTTGTTTTATCGCCACTATAATACTCCCCAAAAACTGGACAGAGCAATAAGGTGGGTGATAGTCTGCCATAACCGAGAAGGAGAGAGGATATGGCAAAGCAAATGCGGAAGAGTTACGATGCGGCCTTTAAAGCCA
>Ga0116143_10002152_pt1 | contig 22027 bp, 17 predicted proteins | sample AD_UKC034_MetaG_FD_89745 | JGI IMG/M metagenome (GOLD analysis project Ga0116143, IMG submission 89745) | Active sludge microbial communities of municipal wastewater-treating anaerobic digesters from USA - AD_UKC034_MetaG | ecosystem: Engineered > Bioreactor > Anaerobic > Digestate | place: USA...
CAAAAAGAGCAAATCAAATAATTGAATCAATCAGATTTGGATCACTGTTCGCGAATTGCGCTAAAAATGCCTATAAATAAATGAAAATTCCGGATACCCTGAATCAGTCCAAATGCCTTTCAAAATATTTTAAACACAATAACCTTCAATCCAATGCTCATTCCATGTAATCCAGATTCTTTCCATAGGTCTCTTCGGTAAAATAGATACCCACAAAAGAAATCAGGATACACATGATCCCGGTGATCAAACCTGCCGTCCACAAATCTGATTTAGCTCCTATCCAGGATATGCAGACGCTTACAGGCACTACCATACCCCTCACAAAATTAGGGGCGGTCGTTGTGACAGTTGCCCTCATGTTGGTACCAAATTGTTCCGATGCATTGACCATAAAGATAGCCCACATCCCGCCCATAGCAATCCCCATGGCTGTTATGACGATATAGAAAAAGGAGGCGGACATACCTCGAAACAGAAAATAGACAAGGAAAAAACCTGCAAGACCTGCGAGACCCAGGAAAAGGGCCTTTTTCCGGGATTTCAGCCATTCGCTCAAATAGCCAAAAAGCAGGCTGCCAACTGAGGCTCCGATATAGTGAAAGGTCACAGCTCTTGCACTCTCAATGGGTTCTGAACTGATTCCGGTAGAAGCGTAATTACTGGCGTTGATAGCCAGTTGACTGATGGCATACCAGACAGGAATTCCGATCAGAATGGTCAAAAGGTATTTGAACAATCTGCTGCGGGATTTAAACAACCAAAGGAAATCACCTCTCACAACGGCGCTGTCCTGCCTGGAGCGATGGAACATATCAGATTCATACACACTGACTCTTAATGCCAGAAGCAGCAGACCCAAGCCGCCGCCTACGTAATAGGCCACACGCCAGTCAAACCAGTCAGCTACCAGGAAACCCAGCACAGCTCCTGCGATCCCGATTCCTGAAACAATGCTGGCGCCCACCCCCCTGCGTTCACTGCTCATAACCTCAGAAACCAAAGTAATACCTACACCCAGCTCACCAGCCAAACCAACGCCTGCTATAAAACGCACCCAGGCATATTGAGGAATATTCTGCACAAATCCATTAACGATATTAGCCAGGGAATAAAGCAGAATGGTCAAAAACAACGTGGAAAGTCTACCCCTTTTGTCTCCCAACACGCCCCAGATAATCCCCCCTACGAGCATGCCAATCATTTGCATGTTAAGCAGATAGGATCCTGTTTCGAACATTTCCGATTCCGGCACCCCCAGATCTTTCAGACTGGGATCTTTGACAATGCCAAAAAGAATCAGGTCATAGATATCCACAAAATAACCAAGGGCTGCAACCATGACAATCATGTTTACAGATCGGCTGGATTCGGTATTACTGCTTTGCACAATCTAATTTTCTACAAAAATGAAAATTAAACTGGTGCGAGGAGTAAAAAATAAAAATTTTGTCAAGAAATGCCAAAGCATTCTCAGCCTTCGTTTAGAAAGCAGTGCAAGTTAAGATTCAATAAGCAGAAAATTACTTCTTTCGGGTCGCCAGCATGGCATCAACGCAATTTGTAAACTCCGCCACGGTTGGGGTATAACCGGTCTTGCCCAAAGCCTTGATCTGATACTGATTGGTCTTTTTGTCTTTTTCGAGATCAAACACCCAAACTGTAGGATATCCTGAAACCTGAAAAGCCTGCTGAAGAGAGGCATTTTGGGTGCGGATGGCTTCCGGAATGGTCTTTCTTCTGGGAAAATCCAATTCGAGCAAGATGACATTCTTGCTGGCCCACTTCTTGAACTCATCCTGAGAAAAAACTGCCGCAGTCAGTCTCTTGCACCAACCACACCAGTCACTTCCTGTAAAATTTGCCATAATGGGTTTACCAGTTTTCTTGGACTTCTCATAAGCCTCATCCAAATTGACGAGCCATCCTTCGTTCTCAGCCTTATAGCCACTGGTAGACGTGGTAGACTGTGAAGACTGTGAAGTACAGGAATAAGACACAAAAGATAAAAGTGCAGCCAAGGCAAAAGTGGAAAGAGAAAGATTGAATCTGATCATTTAATTTTCTGTTTATGAAATTAAAAAACGCTTAAAGTGCACCAAAGTTACAGCTTTTTTGAATTAGGCCGAGTTTTAGGAAAAGTTTAACCAGACCCTTTAACTGCAATACCCTTAACCCTGATTAGGATTACAGGACCAAAATAGTGCTATAAAAAAAGCCCCGCTTCGTTAAGCGGGGCTTTATGGAAAACTATAAAATTCTAATTCTGGGTTTTCCTAAAAATGGGGGGTATTCCAAAAAGATTATTCGACAATAATCATCTTTCTGGTTGCTGTTTGGTTATCAGCATCCAATTGGTAGTAGAACATTCCTGTGCCATTGAGTTCGGATTTTTCAATCCTTACTGTATTGACTCCTTTGTTTCCTTTTACCTGGATTACCCTGTGCACTTTTCCGGTCACGTCGTACACGGTCAGAACAGCCGGAGTTGCGGAAGGCAATCTGAAGCTGATCTCAGTATATGCGTCAAACGGGTTTGGCGTATTCTGATACAGTTCAAACACTCCTGCAGCGTTGAGACCTGTGTTGTTGCGAACCTGCAGATCCACTTCTTTTGCATTCAGTTTCGCATCGTAAGCTTCTGCCATGGTGACATCGCTGGTGATATCCATGGTGCCTGCTGTAGTACCCTTTCTCAGGGTTCTGAAAACAAGGGTAAACAACACTTCTTCCTGTGTAAAACTTACAGCCTGGTCAGAGTTCCAGCTCATGGTCAGCAATCCGCGGTTGAGGAAGTTCGTACCGAAATTCTGATCGTTCAGATTGAGCGCTCCGCTTTCGAAACCTTCAAAACCAAACACTGATTTGTCAAAATTCAAGGTAAACTGGTATCCGGAAATCTGATTGAAGTTTGAGGATGTGATAGCCACTTTGTGGAGCGCACCAGCTTCAAAAGTAGATTCATCCATTACGAGATTCAAGGCTTCTTTGCTTCTGCTCTGAACGTTTCCATTTGCATTGGCAACTGCTGAGCCGTTTACATCCCCTACTTTCACTGCAACGAAATTGATGAAATCCTGAGTGCTGTTGAGCGTCATGGTTTTCTCAATGTTGTAGTTCCATGGGTTGTTTGGATCAGGGAAAGTAGTTCCTTCCGGAAGGATCATCCAGCTGGCAGATTTGCTGAACTTATCCGTAGCGCCCAAAATCAGCTTTCTGATTTCGGAAATGTCAGCAGCAGTAACAGCCTTTGATTTATTCACGTCAGCGGCCAGAACTTTCAGTGGGCTACCCAAAGGCTCAATACCCAGGATATGTTTCTGGATGCGTACGATATCAGCAGTACTTACACCATTCAGGTAATCTCCATCGCGGTTTGCTTTCAACATATAAGACTCGGGGAAAGAAAGTTCCCTGAAGCTGTACTGTCCATCCTGAAGGGTGGTTTTGGAGTTGATCAGCTGACCACTCTTATAAATGTCCACAATTACATCCGCAGCATTCTGACCTTCTTCCGTCTTGAGCTGACCCGAGATTCTTCCTTTTGCACTGCCACTGTCAGGGCAAAGGTTCTGATTGTCCTGTACAATCACGACCGTACTGCAATAGTCTTTGTTCACTTCTTCGTCTTCAACCCACATTTCTACAGGAACGCGGAGTTCGTCGTTTACACCAGCATTGACAAAATCATCACAGCAGACTCTGATGTAAGTTTTTGTCGGATCTCCGTTGAAGTAAAACTTCAGTCTAGAGGCCGGAGTACAGTTGTCATAACTATTGTAGTTGAGATCTTTTGCCCAGATGTCCACGCATCCGGATGCAGGCATAGGTACGGTGATGATACCTGTCAGACAGTAAGGCGTAGGAGCTTTACAGTCTTTGATTTCAAACAGACTGGTGCAAATGCCCAGATTGCCGCAACCATCGGTCACGTACCAGGTGATGCTGTGCACACCTACCGGATAAACACCACTTGCATCAAACGGATTATTCACATCATCAGCAAAAGGATTGTTCTTTACAAGAGGCCTTTCACCCTGAGCAAACTGTCTTCTGGTTAAAGAACCAACTGTAAAATCAATGGTTCCATTGTTGAATGCGTCGATTTTATACTCATAAGACAACCAGTCTTCCGGTGTGCAGGAATCTGCGGCAGTTGCGCGAAGGCTGATGTGACCAATGCAAAGACCCTGAGCATTAAGTACTGCTGGTTCGCAATTTCCAACATGGCAGGTAACAACGGGTTTTTGAGTATCGCGTACCTTAATGACCTGTGTAAATTCCCATCTTCCTCTATCTTTGTTGATGTTTGGATCGTACTGACACCAGTCGATCACTACCCATTTTCTAAGGATCTTGTAGCAAGCATCTGGTTCAATAGTAAACACCTCATCGAAATTCTGGATTGCGATCAGATCGCAGGTATTGTTGGCACGGTTCACTACGCGAGGTCTTCCGGTTTTATCGGGATTGGTATCAGCACCACATCCTTCAACAAAAGTACCTAAACCGGCGCAGTCAGGCCATACGATATCATCAGTCGTGCTGCAAGCGTCTCTTGAGTCGATGTAGAAAGGATCGCAATTCACTACCCAGATAGTTTGTGTAGCTGAAACTACCACTCCACCAGGTCCTCTTGCACTGATGGTGCGAAGGATACGACCTTGTCCGCACTCTCTCAGATCTTGTACGCTGATCTCAGGATTAACGTTGCAAGATGAAAGCACATAGCCGTCGAATCCCCAAACCAGTTCGTATTTGCGCTCAGGATGAGCGGCATCAAACAAAGTGTTGAAGAAATTACAAGCCTTATTAGGTGCAGGCCACAACGCCTGAGGAATACCAGCCACAAAGCCGGGATATCCAGTGATGTCGTTCTCTTCACAGAAATATTCGCATACGACATCGTTTGTGAATACTTTCTTTCTCCATGCGATGTCTTTTACCACACGTCCGAATGTAACATCATCGGCATCGGTCAGTTTGTTGATATCAAACCAGAAATCACAGCTGACCACGATATCAGGAGGTGCCACCACGGTTGGGATGGATTTATCCTGAACATCCACTTCTACCATACAATCGCTGTAATGGCCGAAGAGGTCTCCTCCTGAATTCATACGGTTAGGATTGATCGCTCCTTTACCTGGATCCACGTCAAATACGCGGAATACCACCATCACTGTATTGTTTACGTCGTTGCAGCAGAAATAAACCAGATCATCAAAATAAGTCTGGGATCCTGCTACTGCCGGATTGTCATCACCGTTTGCACGATTGCATACTGTGGACTCCTTGTTGCTTCCATTGTTGGTTCCATCCAGCTCATCCATGCGGATCACCTTGTAATACAGGTGTTGTGCACAGTTATCAAATGAACCATCATCGAAGGTCTCTGCAAATATTTTAGCAAGGTTTTCACCGGGAGAAAGGTTTCCGGTGATTGAGACTACCGTTTTCTGGTCACAGACCGGAACCGGAGGTGTGTTATCTTGTACATCAAGGGTTACGAGTTTTTCTGTGACATTACCACAGCAGTCTTCTGCTATAATATATGCGTTTTGGATACCAAGAGGAAGATTTACCACGATATAACCTGTTCTTTCGTTACCCAAAACGGTACCATTGTCGACCCTAATGGAGTAATGAACATCATTTGAACAATTATCTTTCACCCAGGCTGGTGAAACATCCCATCTACCTTCGCATCTCCATGGGTCGGTACTTACGATGATATTGTCGGGATAAAGGATCTGAGGCCCTTCGGCATCGATCACCTTGATGATTTGATTGTGCTCGCGCACGATTCCTGTACACCAATCCAGCATGGTCCAGGTGCGGAGAAGCTTGTAGCATCCCACAGGTCCTGCATCACAGCCTGGTTTAGCAATGTCGATACGTAAATCTCTATACGTGATGGCAATGTTGGAACAACCGGTAGCTGAAGGAGCTCCCGTTCCTTGCCACATGATCACTTCATCTGATCCATAACATCCGGCAGAAGCAGGATAATAAACGCTCTCAGGACTTGGATTACCTGCATAAGGACCAGTCTCGATACAGTTCCAACCTAATGTTCTGGGTCTTCTAATGCCAGTCCCCAGGAAATAACCTTGATCCAAAAGGTAGTCATCCACACATACAGGAGCTGGCTTCAGATGTGCCGCAAAATTGAAATTTCTGTCAATTTTTGCATCACAGGACAATGCCGGCATATTGTTAGGCAGAATGAGACCTGTAAAATCCGGTGGAACAGGAATAGTCGTAATATTACCCAACAATACGCGGATGATCTGCACGCAGGTACTCTTGTTTCCATAAGAATCCTCTGCTGTCCAGGTACGGGTGATGATCCTGTCGTATCCAACCGGACAACCTCCCTGGCTGACCACATCTTTGTAGGTGAGGGTATACTGGCCACAGGCCTCTGTAACAGTCGGTGTTCCGGTGCGTCCCGGGGTAGTAGGCTCAGTACAAGAAATCTCCAGATCTCTTGGACAAACCATTTTTGGAGCAAGCTTGTCTTCGACATAAGCTGTTCCCCAGCAACTGTTGCCGGTAAAAGGATCAATGACCGTAATCTTCAGTTTTTTGCCGATATGCGCGGCACCAATCTGAGGATAGTGGGCAAAAGCGTCCAGGTCAATGATCTGGTTGGTATTCCAGTCACGAGCGACTACATTATAATCACCGGGGCAACTTACATTGCCACCACCTTCCAGTACCATGTCGGGATAAATGGTCGCTGCACAATTTTCATCCAGTGAGATCTGAATGTTATTGTTACAGGCCACTGCACCGTTGTTGAGATCAATGTTGATTCCAAATTCACCAATGGCGAATCCGGCTGCTGCAGGATCTACTACAATCTGAATAGTAGTGAGCAGACAATTTGGACTATTGGTGTAAAAGCCAAAATAGTGGGCTCCTGCAGCACCTTGCACTGCGATGGGACCTGAAGTAGTACCATCATTTGCATTTGCGGTAATGTTTGCGAAAGCAAAGCTATTTCCCTCTGCATACAAATAAAATGCGCGGGTGTTTGCTGGTAATGTAATGGTGACCATCGTGCCGGGAGAAAGTGCGTAGACAGAACCATTATATCCGTGGCTCCATGTAGCCCATCCTCCACCGATCTTCCGATGACTCAGAGGTGTTGAAAAAGAAATTTCACCGGGACACTGATCGCTGATGGAGGCTGTTGTGTAATCTCCAAAAGTGGGCCGCGGGTCTGCGGGAAAGGAAAACATAGCTCTTCCACCTAAAAAGGCTGGAGGAGCATTGGTGCCTGGGCTGCCGTCAAAGACGATTCCACCGTAACTCACCACGGCGAAAACGCTCATCAGCAGCGTCATGAAGCTTGTTCGAAGCTTCGATGAGACTGTTAGTAAGCTTGGTACATTCATACAATTTGAAATTAGATTTATAAAAAAAAACATCACAAAATTTTTCGGCGGTAAATAACATTTTCTCCCCAGGGCCTTCCGGTTCCGGAAGGTCAAGTTGAGAAAATGAGTTTTGTGAGTTTGAGTTAAAAAACGGTTATTGTATGAAGACTGCGAGCTTTCAGGTGCAATGCCCCTGACGTATTTGGTTATTGTTTACACACAATCTCTGCTCTGTATGGGGTGAGTTTGAATGCCCCACAAAAGCAAGAAGAAGTCATAACATTTTTCCGATTTGTTGCTGGAGGACGGATTAAAAATGACCGGAATGATCCAATATCCTGGTCCTGATCACAAGTACGTCGGCTTCCTGTTACAGGTGCAATGTTGAGGCAATATTGCCGACCCGTCAAATCTTTGATCAGATATTTTTTACAAGAATACTTAATGGAGACAGGGATAGGGTGCTATATATTCACACCCCTTTGAAAACCTTAATATGAAAAAAAAGTAAATAATAATAAAATAACATGCGTCATATAACTACATGTTGTTAGACTTTAGGTATGTTCGGTCCATGTAGAAATTTCACATTAAGAAAGCCGACGTGATCTGAAATTTCTAACAGCTTGAATCTAGAAAAAACCATGCCAATCTATAGGAAGGACTATGCAAAATCATAGTTTCATTTACATCAAGAAATAAAAATTTGTAACCTTTGCGCAATGGATGATTTATGTATTATTATTTTAATTTAAATAAATGATGGCCCGTAAAGGCGATAATGTCAAGGAGACATTCAGAATACTTAGGATGGCATGGCCCATTGTTCTGGGAAACCTTTCTCAAATGGCATTAAACATCACAGATGCCATAATTGTAGGCAGACTGGGGTACAAGGAGCTGGCTGCATCCAGTCTGATCAACAATATCCTTAGCATCCCGATGGTAGCCCTCATGGGATTGACATCCGTTTTGGCTCCCATGATCTCAGATCTGAATGCTCGCGACAGAAAGGAAGACTGCGGAAAATTACTCTCTCAGGGATTGTTTAGCGGTATAAGCATTACAATAGTCATTCTGATCGTTATAACCAGTCTGCACTTTATTCTGGATTACCTGGATCAGGATCCTGACGTAGTCCAGCTCGGAAGGCCCTACCTCAAATGGATGACCTGGTCCATTCTGCCCATGATGATTTTTTATATCATCAAGCAATTTTATGATGGACTGGAAAAAATGAAAATACCCATGCTATTCTCCTTAGGAGCCATTGGCCTCAACCTGATCCTGAATTTGGGATTGGTCCTGGGGAAATTTGGAATGCCGGCTTTGGGATTGGAAGGAAGTGGTATGGCCACCTTTCTGACCAGATTCCTTCTGATGACTTTTCTTTTGGGCCATTTGATCATATCAGGAATGCAAAATCATTATCATGCCATCAGATTACAACTGGATTGGCGCAGGATCAGGGAATTTATGAAGCTGGCTCTTCCTTCTGGATGGCAGTCTGCCAGCGAAGTGGCGGCATTCTCTGTTTTGGCGATTATGGTAGGGTGGTTCGGAGCCAAGCAACTGGCGGCACACCACATTGCCATTTCAATTGCAACTGCAACTTACATGGTATCACTGGGCCTTTCCTCTGCAGGTGCCATCAGAGTCGCCTATTTTTCTGGTCTGGATGATCGCGTTTCACTTAGAAACAGTGGCAGAATGGTCATCATGACGGCATTGGCTTATTCAGTAGTCACCGCTACCCTGATCATAATTTTTAAAAATATCCTGCCTCAGCTTTTCACCTCAGATGAGTCTGTTATTAGAATAGCTGCAGTCCTCCTTACAGCTGCAGCGGCCTTTCAGATCTCTGACGCACTTCAGGCGGTAGGAATTGGCTTGCTTCGAGGAATGCAGGACATCCGGATACCGACATTAATTACAACTGTAGCTTACTGGTTTATCGGCATTCCTGCAGGTTATTTTCTATCCGTATGGTGCAATTGGGATGCAACCGGAATATGGATTGGATTTGTTTTATGCCTTAGCTTTTCAGCCATATTATTAATACAAAGGTTTCGTCGAATCAGCAAGCCTGGCATCCCCAATTCTGGCAATCCGGTTTAGGTCAATGCATGCGGTCTCCCCTGGGTTTTAGTCGCTTCATGATTCCTGCTTCATAGTCCAGAAATTCCTTCCAGCGATTCCTAACCTCGGACTTATCAAAATATAATTCAGCCAGGTCCAGAAAAATTCGATAGTGACCGGCTTCAGAAACCATGAATCCATGATAGAATTTCTTCAGCTGATCTTCCTCCAAATAAAGGGATAATAGCCTGAATCGCTCGCAACTTCTGGCTTCAATCAAAGCACAGGTCAACAACTGATCCAACAACCTTGCCTTCTTACCATCTTGTACTCTGGGAATTTTTAAAAGCTCACCGACATATTCATCCTTCCGTTGATATCCCAGCTTTAATCCTCGTTTGCGCAACTCAGATACAACTTGTCTGAAATGGCCCCATTCTTCAGTGACTACGGGGGAAATCCGGTTGACTATTTCCTCGTAATCCGGATATTGCTGAATCAGGCTGATACAGGAACTCGCGGCCTTTTGTTCACAATATGCATGATCGGTCAAAATATCCTCCAGAGACATCTTTGTCAAATCAACCCACCTTGGATCGGTGGGCAAATGCAAGCCCATTTTGGTCAGTTCTTCTTGTCCAGACATGAAAGGAGATTTTTTACTGCTGAAATATGGTAGATCTCAAATTTCTCCTTGCCTTTCTCCCATAGGAATGTGATTGAGTATAACTCCTTTTTCTTCAGCATTTTGAGCTTACTCCGGTCCAAAGAAGTCTGAATCTGGTAAACACATATGTTTCTAGCAGGATCAGGTTCTCCCAAAGTCGAAATAGAAGGAAAAAGGTAGATATAACTTCCATCTATGAATTCCAGCTTGAAGGGAACAGTGGCATCCAGCAAGCCATAAACTGATGAAGCTTTTTGAGAAGCAAACTCTATTTTCCAATCTGCGTAACATTTTGACCCGGAGTAAAAGATCCTGGCGCTGCATACAGCAAAATCGCGATCCAAAATCTGACCTTCGATCAAAGGATCCGTATGTCCTGATAAATAGGTAAAACCAGTGGAGGCAATTTTGCCTCCATCAAAATACACCAAAGAACAAACATCCTGTTCCATGACCGGGAACCGGCCCAGATCCATCCTCCTGTCTTGATCGTCGATCTTTTTATTCTTATCTGGATTCTTTTTTAAGGCAAGCAGTTTAAATCTATCGCGGATCCTTTTCTCTAATTCCGCTCGAGCAGATTCCGGCACAAAGGAAAGTCTTCTTGCTTCAGAAAGAAGACACATCCACTCCCACAAAATGTATTCTGCTGATTCGAACTGCTGATCCAGTGATTCTTCCAACTTCCGGACATTGGAAGCAGGTTTTGTATTTGCATTAGTTCTCCTTATTTCTGCCCTTAAACTGTCTCTTCTGGAATTCAGTTTTCTGATTTCACTTTGGAGATCCACGACCTTTTTCAGGATCAGTTCTTCCATAACGGCAGAACTGTCCAAACATAGAGGCCCGGCATTCACCCAAACTGGCAGGCAAATGATAAAGACCAGGAGCATTGGACGCAAAAGAGATATTGGGCTCAATAACACCCTGCAAAGATATAATACTACAGTGCTGCTAAAAGAAGAATCTTTCAGGCTTTGATTTTGGTTCCTCAGGAGGACGCTCCAGGGATGTTCAATTCTCATTCTCAGAGAAATTTGTACTTTTGGAGCCTCAAAAAAAAATTCATGTTTCCAAAATCAGGCCCGGCAGCAAAATATGCAATGATCTGGGCAATATGTACCAGCTTTTTGGCCACCAGTTGCAAAAACAAGATGAATTCCTCACTTTTTGATCCGATCCCCGTCACATATCCAGAAACCATAAAAGACAGTGTGGCAGAAGAATACTTTGGAACCATTGTCCATGACCCTTATCGCTGGCTGGAAGATGACCGCAGTGAAGCGACAGCCGAGTGGGTAAAACGTCAAAACCAACTGACTTTTGGTTATCTGGACCAAATTCCCTTTCGGGACGGTATAAGGGAAAGGATGAGCCGTATTATGAATTTCGAAAAACGATCCGCACCCGTCAAAAAGAATAATCATTATTATTTTTTTAAAAACGATGGCCTGCAGAATCAGGAGGTTTATTTCCGTTGCAAGTCCCTGGATTCAGAACCTGAGCTGGTACTTGATCCCAATACTTTTTCCAAGGATGGAACCAGCTCCATCAGCTCTATTTCAGTTTCAAAAGATGAGAAATATCTTGCTTTTCAACTATCTTCCGGAGGATCGGACTGGAATAAAATCTTGGTGATGGATCTTGAAACCAAAAAAATAATGGAGGATACGGTCCAATGGGTAAAATTCAGTGGTATCAGCTGGAAGGATGATGGCTTTTATTACAGTCGTTATCCTGAACCCAAAGACGCCTCAGCCCTTTCTGGCAAGAACGAATTTCATTCGGTTTATTTTCATAAAATCGGAAGTCCGCAGACAGAGGATGAGCTTATATACATGGACAAGGAGAATCCCTTGAGAAATGCCTACGTCACAGTGACCGAGGACACAAGGTTCCTTTGTATGAGTGTATCTCAATCCACCAGCGGAAATGCCCTTGCCGTGAAAGATTTAAAGAAGTCAGGTTCAGACTGGATCTGGCTGGTGAAGGACCTGGGCGAGGATTATCATGTCGCAGGCAGTTTGGGAGACAGGCTTTTTGTATATACTAACACGGATGCACCCAGATGGAGGGCATTTTCCATCGACATCAACAAACCTGATTTTAGGGACTGGAAGCCTGTGATCTCTGAAACAGAAGATGTACTGCAGAGTCTGGATCTGTTTCATGGCCGCCTGATAGCCAGTTATATGAGAAATGCCTGTAGTCTGGTTCGCATTTTCGATTCAGAAGGAAACTTTCAGCAAGAACTCAAATTGCCTGAACCCGGTACTGTCAGCGATTTCAGCGGAAACCATGATCAGCCGGAAGCCTTTTTCGGTTTCAGCTCCTTCAAAAGGCCCAATACGATCTACCGGCTGGACCTCAATACAAACGAATACAACACATATTTTGAACCCAAAACTGAATTCAATCCGGAAGATTATACCACAGAGCAGGTTTGGTACCCCAGTAAGGATGGCAGCAGGATCCCCATGTTCATCACCTACCGAAAAGACCTGAAAAGAGATGGGCAGGCCCCTACCCTGCTGTATGGCTATGGAGGATTCAATATTCCCATCACCCCTGCATTTAATGTGCTCCGAATACCTCTTTTGGAAAATGGAGGGATTTTAGCCATAGCCAACATCCGTGGCGGCGGTGAATTCGGCAGAGAATGGCATCTTGCAGGGACAAAAGAGCACAAACAGAATGTATTTGATGATTTTATGGCTGCGGCGGATTACCTGATTGCCGAAAAATACACCAATCGGGATCGTCTTGCCCTGGAAGGCAGGTCCAACGGGGGGCTGCTCGTAGGAGCCTGTATCACACAACGACCTGATTTGTGCAAGGTCGCTTTCCCGGGCGTCGGGGTGTTGGATATGCTGCGTTATCACAAATTCACCATCGGCTGGGCCTGGGCAGATGATTATGGAACCAGTGATACTCAGGAGGGCTTCCAATACCTCTATGCCTATTCACCGGTTCATAACTGCAAACCTGCACAATATCCTGCCACCCTGATCACGACCGCTGATCACGATGACCGGGTGGTGCCGGCCCATTCGTTTAAATTTGCAGCATCGCTTCAGGCTGCCCAGCAATCCCAAAACCCTGTGCTCATCAGAATTGACATTTCTGCCGGGCATGGCGCCGGAAAACCCACTTCCAAAAGAATTGACGAGGCTGCAGATGTGCTCAGCTTTATGCTGTACCAGATGAATATTAGCCCAAAATTGTAATTTATTCCCTCCGATTGAAACCATTGAATCCCGTTTGCATTTTACTAAGTAGCAATAAGCCAATATTTAATCGAACCATCCGTTTTAACAGTTTAAATTTTAAAAAATGATCAATAGTTACATAGAGCAAAACAAACAGAGATTTGTAGAAGAATTGTTGGATTTACTGAGGATCCCATCCGTCAGTGCTGATTCCAGACACAATGCAGATACGGCCCGCTGTGCGGAAGCGGTTAAAAAATCCCTGATGGATGCAGGATGCGATTTTGCTGAAATCTGTCCGACAGGTGGTCATCCCATTGTTTTCGGACAAAAAATAGTGGATCCCAAATTACCCACTGTCCTCACCTATGGACACTACGACGTACAACCCCCGGACCCACTTGATTTATGGACCAGCGGACCTTTTGATCCAGTGGTGAAGGAAGGTAAAATTTATGCACGGGGAGCCTGCGATGATAAAGGTCAGGTTTACATGCACGTCAAAGCCCTGGAGACGATGATCCGTACCAACAGCCTACCGTGTAATGTCAAATTTATCATTGAAGGTGAAGAGGAGGTCGGGTCCTCCAACCTGGGAGCATTTCTGGAGGCTAACAAAGAAAAACTCAAAGCAGACATCGTTCTGGTCAGCGATACTTCCATGATCTCAATGGAGTCACCCTCAATTGAAACCGGACTCAGAGGGCTAGCATATATGGAAGTCGAGGTCACCGGTCCTAACCGGGATCTTCACTCAGGCGTATACGGTGGCGCGGTGGCCAATCCTATCACCATTTTGGCAAAAATGATTGCCTCGCTCCACGACGAAAATAACCATATCACCATACCGGGATTTTACGACCAGGTAGTAGAATTGAGCGATGCTGAAAGAATGGAACTGAACAAAGCACCCTTTAATCTGGATGATTATAAAAAAGACCTGGATATACAGGATGTATGGGGAGAAAAGGGTTATACCACCCTCGAGCGCACCGGCATAAGGCCTACCTTGGAACTCAATGGCATCTGGGGAGGCTACACAGGTGAAGGCGCAAAAACCGTCCTTCCCTCCAAAGCATTTGCTAAGATATCCATGCGTCTGGTACCAAATCAAAAATCAGGGGAGGTCGCGAAATTATTTGAAAAACACTTCCTGTCCATTGCTCCTGCCGGTGTAAAAGTCAAAGTAACCGAACACCACGGTGGAGAGCCTGTGGTCACACCCACAGAAGGAGAGGCGTACAGGGCTGCCGCCATGGCCATTGAAGAGAGTTTTGGCAAAAAACCAATCCCAACACGCGGTGGCGGAAGTATCCCCATCATAGCTCTTTTTGAACGCGTACTGGGTTTAAAAACCGTACTGATGGGATTCGGACTCGATTCTGATAATATTCACTCTCCCAATGAACATTACGGCCTGGAAAATTTCTTCAAGGGCATCCAGACCATTCCTCTTTTCTTCAAGCATTACGAAAAGCTGAAATCAAATCAAGCATGAAAAACATATATTTGATATTTTTATCTTTAACCTGCTGCCTCATCTTTTCAAATGGTGTGGTCGCTCAAAATCATAAAACGAAAATGGATACATTCAGTTACAGTCTGGGCGTTTTGTTTGGCAACAGTCTCAAACAACAGGGCCTCGATAATATCTCCACTGCCGATATGGTCGCCGCTATGGAAGACATCATGGCGGGGAGAGAAACCAAGATCAGCATGCAGGACGCCTCTGAGTATTATTCCAGTGGGCTTGCAAAAATTTCTGAAAAACAGAATGAAGGAGTGAAACTGGAAGGTGAAAAATTCCTGGCTGAAAATGCAAAAAAAGCAGGAGTCATCACCACTGCAAGCGGATTACAATACGAAGTAATCAAAATGGGGGACGGTCCCAAACCTAAATCCTCTGACAAGGTCAAAACCCACTATCATGGGACTTTGATCAATGGAAAAGTATTTGACAGTTCTGTGGAGAGAGGGGAGCCCATCTCCTTTCCGCTCGCCAATGTAATTCCTGGTTGGACCGAAGGCCTTCAACTGATGCCCGTTGGTTCAAAATTCAGATTGTTTATTCCTTATCAGCTGGGCTATGGTGAACGCGGTGCCGGTGCTGACATCAAGCCGTACTCTGCTTTGATATTTGAAGTGGAGTTGTTGGGCATTGAATAGAATTCCATAATTTTTGACAACTCAGGAATTTCCTGTTTTGTCCCGCGCATTGCTGATGCACATAGATATCATATCGGTCGTACCGGAATTGTTGGTGAGCCCTTTTTCCCATTCTATTATGAAAAGAGCACGGGAGAAGGGTTTGCTCACTGTAGATGTGCACGACCTTAGGGTCTTTGGATTAGGAGCATACAAACAGGTAGATGACTATGGGTTCGGAGGAGGTGCTGGTATGGTGCTGATGCCGGAACCCTTGGCGAATTGCATTGAATCCTTACAGCATCAGATTCCTTACGATGAAATTATTTACCTGACTCCGGATGGCGATCTGCTGAATCAGAAAATAGCCAACTCTTTCAGTTTAAAAAACAGATTGCTTTTAATTTGCGGCCATTACAAAGGAATCGATCAAAGGATCAGGGATCATTGGGTCACCAGAGAAATTTCCATTGGAGACTATGTGCTGAGCGGCGGAGAGCTACCCGCAGCTGTTCTGGTGGATGCCATCGGCAGATTGATCCCGGGGGTATTAAACGACGAAACCTCTGCCCTGACTGATTCATTTCAGGACGACCTGCTTGCACCTCCAGTGTACACCCGACCGGCAGACTTCCGGGGTATGCTAGTCCCTGAAATACTTTTGAGTGGGCATGAGGCCAAAATTGAAGAATGGCGATTCGAACAAGCTTTAAAGAGAACAGAAATGAAACGTCCTGACTTGCTGAAGGACAACTGAATGCTGATAATAAATAGAAGAAAATGAGTTTGCTTAAAACCACACCATCCACATTATTGATTTTACTGCTCATTTCTATTTCCTGCAAGACCCAGAATGTCCAGAAAGAAGACAATAAACAGACATCAGGACACGCACATAAATTAAATCTTACACTGGATCCATACTGGTACGATGGAAAAGCAGAATTGAACAGTTTCAATTTATCACAGGTGCGCTATGGTGAAACCAGAAAAGGAGAAGCTGTTTTGATCTTTGTCACCGAAGATTTCCCCAGAAAAAATCAAGTCAAACTGGATAATCCCGATTCAGCCGGTGAAGACAGACAGCCTGTACTGAAAATGAATTTTACCAAACGGTTCCAAACCGGAGTGTATCCTTATAATATGCTCCTGAGCACTTTCCAGCCGATCGGGCAGGATGTGCTCCAATACCCCTTAAAAACAAATGCTAATATAACAGAATGGTGTGGTCAGACATTTGCCCAACTAAACCAAAAGTCCGACTCCTTTCGCTTTCGCGGGTTTTCCTATTTTGAATCTGAAGGCGAGGTTGACAAAAATCTGGAACTCACCTGGACAGAAGACGGATTATGGAATCTCATTAGGATCAATCCGGAAAAATTACCCACCGGAAAAATCAAGATCATCCCGGGCCTGTTCTATACATTATTAAAACACAAGCCATTCATTGCAATGGACGCGATTGCACAATTGGAAGAAAATGATTTGGGGGTAAAAACCTATACCCTGCGCTATGAAAAGGCTGAAAGAACACTCAGCATACGATTCGTTGCATCCAGCCCCTTTCCGATCTTGTCCTGGACGGAGACATATCGGGAAGGTAATCAAATCATGACAACCACTGCAGATCTGAAAAAGCGCATCAAACTGGATTATTGGAACCATAATACCAATGCAGACAGCATCTGGAGGAAGGAACTAGAAATTCAGGACTAGGAAAGACCAACGCCAACTGTTTTCCATCCGATTCTCTATTCCTATTTATGCAGGGATGGGATAGTTTTTGATCCAACCCTATGGTACACCTTAATACATTTTTTTTAATTGATACCATAGTATTGATCCAATAAGGACTTAGTATTGAGTATGCAATGATCGAAAAAATGAAGTAATAATTCTGACTAAGGGCTATCAACAACAAAATGAAAGTTAAACGCCCAGTTTCAAATGAAGAAAGGCAGGTCAACTTATGGACTTTAGTTTGAAAAAAGCAAATTAAAAATTCAAAAAAAATAATTCAGTGCAAAAATCCACTTTGCCCTTTCATTCATCCACAGGCTTAAACTTACTTAAGTCTAGAATTTTCTGACTGTCTGTTTCCTTAATCAGGCTTTGCAAAGTGGCAGCAGGATTTCTATTCATGTAGGCTTCAATGATGAAATAACCAATGTATGTGCCGGTTTGTCCCGGGGCAACGGATGGCATGCCAGGCGAATCAGGACTGGGATTGATGTATTTCTGGATTCTTGAAAGAGTATTCTCGTACAAAAGGTTTTCTGAAGTAAAATAAGACCAGATGGCTTTTCTGTTTTCGGAACACCACTTCAATTCAACCTCGTTAAATTCAAACAATACCGTATCCGGGATTTGAGGCAAAATCCTGGATAGTAAATACTGTCGTTTTCCTCTGTGAATGATATAATCCAGCAATCTGTCTCCGGGTTCCGGACCAATTTTGTCTTCGACCCAGACTTCCCAGGTCTTTTTTGCCATGTGGTCGGGATTGAATGTTCGGCTGATGTATTTAGAAAAAGCCGGATTAGAAGGATCCACAGACTTGTAGTCAAAATCGGGTCCTAAAAAGAAATCCAATCCGATACCCAGGCCATCCACTCCACCCTCATCTTCAAAGATGAAATTTCCGACATTGAATCCACTGATCAAAGTATAATAATTCGGAGGTTTGATTTCGGGAAAATAATATTGAGCCAGACCGCTCGCCTCTTTCAATTGTTCTTTGAGTGGATCAAATCTCTCAAACTTGTTATTCACAAGCCTAAAAAGGTCGTAGGCAGCAGGATCATTATAAAACCTCTGGGCCCTTTCGTAAAACTTTGCATCCAGGGAGTCGATGTTTTTAGTCCATTGTACCACTGATTCAAAAAATATTCTGCTGATAGCAGGAAATTCTTTTTTTAGCGCATCAATGGATTGCTCCAGTCTGGATGTGTCCACACTGAACAATGCCCGCTCAAACCTACCAACTTTGATGTCCGGAACTTTCGACCCATCATATCCATCAGGATACCTACTTTTCTCTTGACAAGACAAAATAGGAAAAATAAACAAGAACAATAAATACCTCATTCCTTACTTTTACCGTCACAAAAGTGAAAAATTTGGCTTATGAAAACAAATTTATTCCTGATTCTTATTGCATTGAGCATCTTTAGAACCCAATCTGCCCAATCACAAACCATTCTGGACGATATTAATATGGTCTTGATCACTGGTCCCGGCATCAGCTGGATCAGCTCTGATGACAATACGATTGAGACCAAAGGGTTCAGGCTGTCCTATAAAATTCATGCCATGGCAGACTATGCCTTGAACGACAGGTTCAGTATCACTGGGGGCGTAGGCTTATCGCTTGCTATGGGAGGAAAAATGAAATATCAAAAAGGGGGAGACCTTTGGTCCGAATCCAAATTGAGCGTAGCCAGAGGTGACTCTCTGCCAGATGGGGTGCAACTTGGATACTTCATCAATTATATTGACTTTCCTATTGGATTCAGAATGCGCACCAATCAGTTTGGCAAATTCAGATTCTTTGCGCACATGCCGGAACTGAGTCTGGGACTCAGGACCCGGGCAAAAGGCAGTATCGAAGGACAGGGAGTGAGTTCCTCGGGCGAGCAGATCAAGAATCAGATTGGATTCCTCAATTTTGGCTGGGGCATTGGTGCCGGAACGGAATTTTATTATTCAGAAAAGCTGACCTTGACCGGAGGTATCCGGTTTTTCCAGTCCCTGACCGATATTACGGATGATAGTGGGAGGTTCAGAGATGGCTCGAAAGAGAATTCAAAAGGTGTGATACACAATCTGGATCTGAGATTGGGTATCATTTTTTAATTGAAAAAAGATGATGCAATTTGATCTGCACTCCTTTATAAGGGCTGCGCTATTGGAAGACATTGGTCCGGGGGATATTACTTCATTGGCCTGTATCCCTGAAAGAAGTCAATCCAGGGCCAGGTTACTGGTCAAAGCAGACGGGGTTCTGGCTGGGGTAAAATTTGCTGAAAAGGTGTTCCAGCAATTCAATCCTGCCATTCGAATGGAACCCATCCTACAGGATGGTGCCGCTGTCAGGTTTGGCGACATTGCTTTTATGGTCCAGGGACCTACCCGTGATTTGCTCCAAACCGAAAGATTGGTGCTCAACGTAATGCAGCGAATGAGCGGTATTGCCACCCTGAGCCATAAATTTGCCTCCGAGGTCAGGGATTTATCTGTAAAAATCCTCGACACCAGAAAAACTACTGCACTGAACCGGTATCTGGAAAAATGGGCCGTACGGATTGGAGGTTGCCAGAATTATAGGGATGGATTATATGATTGGTTCATGATAAAGGACAATCACATCAAGGCTTGTGGAAGTATTACAGCTGCCATTAAGGCAGTGAATGAATTTCAGAAAAGTAAAAATCTGGAAAGCGTTCCCATTACAGTAGAAGTCAAAAATCTGGAAGAATGTCAGGAAGTCCTGGATTGTGGGGGCGTATCCCGCATCATGATGGATAATTTCAATCTGGATACCCTAAAAGAGGCAGTAAATCTGGTGAAAAACAGACTTGAAACCGAAGCTTCCGGAGGTATTCGTTTGGATAATGTCCGCCAAGTGGCTTTGACGGGGGTTCATTATATATCCGTTGGAGCACTTACACACAGTGCCGGAAGCCTCGATTTGAGTCTAAAAATTCTGGACTAACTGTTTCAGGCTGGGTTAATGACCAATAAAAAGGTGGCAAGCACCATCGAAAAGGCAATCACAAGCCAAAAACGAGCATCCTTGTAAAAAACCACTGGGGGTTGGTCTGTCTTCATACGATCTCAGAATTTGATATAAATAAAAAGTTACATACAATCTATCAGATGAATCAGAGCTTTTTTCCTACCACTGGTTCATTTTAAAGAAAATTGACTCAGCTTGGTTATTTGCTTTATTTCATCCGATGAGTATTGTTTTCCAAAAACGATGCCATATAGATTTCGCTTAATATGAGCCTAAATACAGGAGGTTCAGCCGATATGGCTTATTTTTTTGTGATATGATCGTCCATAAATGTAGAAAAAGACCTTAAAAACCTCAAAAAATACCCATCTATGGTTACTTGGTATATAGATAAAAGAAGTCATGTGTAAACTATTGGCATAAGAAAAAGGGAGGATGGTCTTTGCTTCATTTGAATTTCCTCTGATGAATGTGACTTTGGTTACAATGAATTGATTTCTGTGTGTTTAATTTTGTTGCACAACAAAAATGAAAATATCATGATTAAAAACATGGGGTCTACAGATAAGTACATACGCCTGATCTTGGCGGCCGTTATTGCAGTTTTGTATTTCTCCAATGTGCTTACCGGTACATTGGCCATTGTTGCGCTGCTTTTTGCACTAATATTGGTAGCAACCAGTTTTTTAAACTTTTGTCCTTTATACCTACCATTTGGCATCTCCACGGCCAGAAAGAAAGATTAAGTTCTGAATGGCTGGAAACTTTCAAAGCTCAAAATGGGTTAAAGAATAAAATGAAATATGCAAAAGGAAGTAATTAAAGTAGCCAATCTGAAATGCAGCGGGTGTGCCAATACGATTTTGAAAAATCTAAAAGACATGGATGGCGTGACGGAAGTAAAGGTCCAGGTGGATCAAGATGAAGTGGAAGTTTCATATTTGGATTCCACAACGGATTTAGGGAAAATCAAATCGCGTTTACTAAGCATGGGTTACCCAGAGGCCACGGAAGCGAATGGACTTTTGACTCAATTAAAAAGTTTTAAAAGTTGCATGCTGGGCAGATTAAACTGAACAATCCAAAAAATCCATCCATTGTGCTGATGAACCTGATGGGTTCAATCAGTGGGTGATGATTTGAATAATCCAAACATCCAGATAAGTCTAAACTTTGAATTAAATATTGATTTTTAAAATTATGAACAAGACATTCTCAGAGATTATTGCTGATTCCAAACCTACATTGGTCGATTTTTTTGCTGAATGGTGCGGACCTTGTAAGATGATGGCGCCCATTCTTCAGGAACTTAAAAAGAGGCAGGGAGATGATGTAAACATCATAAAAATTGATGTAGATAAAAATCCAGGAGCTTCCCAGGCATACAAGATCCAATCCGTTCCAACCCTCATGCTCTTCAGAAATGGTAAAATGCTGTGGCGTCAATCCGGTGTTCCTTCTCTGGCACAGCTTGAAAAATTACTCTCAGAATACTCGGCTACAGTATAACAAAAACGGGTCGTTCGACCCATGTCAACATTCAACAATGTTGACCGGTATGTGAACAGCCAAACCACCATCCGCTGTTTCTTTGTATTTGTGACTCATGTCTTCAGCGGTTTCCTTCATGGTACGGATCACAGCATCCAAGGATACCAGTGCCTTTGATGGATCAGATTCCAAGGCTATTTGTGCAGCGGTTACCGCTTTTATTGCTCCCATGGTATTGCGCTCGATACAAGGAACCTGGACCAATCCTCCAATGGGATCACAGGTCATCCCCAGGTGATGCTCCATGGCA
>Ga0116143_10002159_pt1 | contig 21962 bp, 23 predicted proteins | sample AD_UKC034_MetaG_FD_89745 | JGI IMG/M metagenome (GOLD analysis project Ga0116143, IMG submission 89745) | Active sludge microbial communities of municipal wastewater-treating anaerobic digesters from USA - AD_UKC034_MetaG | ecosystem: Engineered > Bioreactor > Anaerobic > Digestate | place: USA...
CGACAAGACCATTGCTTTTTTCACCAAGCAGGTCCGCGCGGCTGTGGGAACCGTTCCCATTATGTTCGTTCTGGGCAATGCAGATTCCTATTCTCTCATTCTTCCTCCGGATGCAAACTTCTTTGGCAGTACGGCGGGATTTTATTACAGCCAATTTCTGCAAAGCGCCGCCGACCAGTCAACATTTCTGGCAACCTTCAACAGCGGGGGGTATTATTCCGCTGAACCGGAGGAAATGAACCTCGTTGTGATCGGTCTCAACACCTATGAATTTTCGCAGCCTTTCGGCATACTGTTCTCAACCGAAATCGATACCCAGCTTGCCTGGCTTGATGCAACCCTCGCTTCCGCGCAAGCTCGGGGAAAGAAGGTGTGGCTGCTGATGCATGTGCCGCCCGGAGCGCTCTATCCGAACTGCGTCATGACCAACGGCCAGCTCACGACCACCAAGATGATGTGGTATGCTCAACACCAGACGAAATTCCTGAACATTCTTGCGAAATATCCGGGTCTTATCACCTTTACACTGGGTGCTCATACGCACATGGACGAATACCGCATCATGCTTCCCGGAATCACCATGGAAATCACCCCCGGCATCACTCCATACTTCAACAACAACCCCGCTTTCAAGATATTCACCTTCTCCGAATCTACACTGATGGCCACCGATTATACCATTCTGAACTATGATCTCGCGTCGGCCCCGCCAATTTTCTCGGATTATTACACTTTTTCAACGGTTTATTTCATGCAGGGTTTTTTGAATATGAACCGGATGGAACTCTGCCCCCTGCTTCGCACGGATAGTTGGGTGCAGACAAAGTACAGAGAGCGCTATTATTCGGGACACGCCACCTCTAACACTTTTAACCCGATCCCGGACGAGAATTGGCCTATCTACTGGGCCGGCATCGGTAATATGGATGAGTCTAGTTTTGTTACAGCGGTCAATACATATTAATACTTTTCCAGCCTGGCGGTTAAAATTCAGCATATCCGTCCCGGACATCAGTAAATCAGTTATCCGTGGGCGTGAACTTGCTGAACGGGATGGCTTTTGAAATCATAAATCCAAAACATTGTATTTTCTCAATAATAAAACGGTAATAAAGAATAAAAATATTTTAGGGACAGTTCTGTGGATTGTTTTTTTCATCCTGCCGCCCACTTTAGCTTTTTCTGTTGTGAAAATCTTCGCCCTGCATTTCATCTTGTAATTTCTTCCCTATTTTCTTCTTTCATGTAATCCTTCGTCTATTGTCTTTGCGCCTTTGTCGAGCTTGCGCAGCTGTTGACCAGGAGACAACTATCTCTTTATTCCTTCTCGTCTCCGCCCAATCAGCTGAGCTGAGCGATGGCACGAGCCCACATGGAAGGCCAGCGGCCATCCATGCGGGCAATGGGACATGCGCTCCAGCGCTTTGATGCCCGGCTATTTTCTTACTTCAACCAAATTTCCATTAACAAATTTGTGGAGAATGCTGGATACGTAAGTCTGATAGGGTAAGCCTTCATTGACTGCCTTTTTTTGCAGCTCAAGAAGATCTCTTTCAGAAATCCGTATATTTAACCTCTTATCCTTGCGTAACGTATTACGTGCATAGGCCATTAATTCTTTTTTTCTTTTATTAAGGTTTGTTGCTGGCACCCACTCATCTTTCTCAAAACTATCAAGTATTTCTTTTTCTTCTTTCGATAATTTCGTCTTCATGATTTTACTCCTAGATATCTTTGTGTTGCCTTTCTACTTGGTATGATGGTTTTCAGAAATAGTTCTTCATCATTCTCGACATAAGGAATGAGATAAACGTAATTGTCAATATTGATAACCATAATTCGCTGTCCAGGATAATCTTTCTGATTGGGATGCAGGCAGTCATCTAATATGTCACCCCTTCCAATGAAAAATACCACATCCTCAAAACAAATGCCCCGAGACGCCTTAAGTGCAACACTCTTTTCCGTATTCCAGTTTATACTTTTCATGTTTTATATTAGCACATTGTGTGCACTATGGAAACACATATTTAAGGCCATTGACAAAATCAGCCGGAGCTTAACGTTCGGCTGTATTGCTTTTGCTCGGCTTTTATTGTTAGATTATTCTTCTCCAAGAGATTCAAGGTCTGCTAAATCTTTTTTCCGACCAATAGCCCGTTTATTGGTTATGTATTGTTCTCTGCCAAGGAAGTAAACAGGAATATCTCCGTATACCCCTCCCAGCTTCCCTTTATCAGCCTCTTGCCATGTAACACCAGTTATTGAAGTGATGATGTCAATGCGAACTGGAGGAACTCCGAGCTGGACTACAGAATCAGGATTCTGAAAATCCTCAATTGTCAGGTTCAGCGAACCAAAACCAAAATCAGATAAAGCGGATAAGATTCTCTTTGCATTCTCGAGCGAAAGTTTAACAAAAATATCAATATCGCCGGTAAAACGTGGCGCTCCATGGTAAGCGAGAGCATAAGCCCCAACAATTATGTATTCAACTTTATGCCCGTTGAATAACTCTAGCAACTCTTTGAAGTCTTCCTGTACTTCCATAATATTGCTTTCTCAGATAATCGACTGTTGCAACGCGTTCTTCCGCAGGTCGGCTTAACCAGTACAAGAGATCGACCTTGGCAGATTGGAGATGATAAAGACTACTTTTGTGAACAACTTTATTAATCATAATTGATACTTATCATAAAATCGTGGATATTTCTATAATCGCTCACCGAACGGGAAAATCAGCAGCCGAGGTACGAGATCGACTGCAAGCCATGGTTATGCCTTCTCATCATCCTTTGGTCCAGGCCAGAAATGGGGATTCCACGCAACTTCCCAAAGATGTCCGTCAGGATCTGCGAAGTACCCTGAGAAACCACCCCAAAATACATCCTGGGCTGGTTTCATCAGCTTTCCACCGGAGCGTACAGCTTGATTGAGAACCTCTGCTACCTCTTCTTTGCTCGATACTACATGGGCCAGCGTGATCCCTCTGAAACCTGATCCATGCTCTGATACAGTAGCATCTTCAGCAAGCGCAACCCATGGATATAAGGACAGCCATGATCCGTTCAACATAAAAAAGGCCGCACCTCCCTCAAAAGGCATGCGGGGAAGGCCCAGCCCTTTTTCGTAGAACCGAATTGCCCTTTCCATATCTGTAACACCAAGCGTAATCATACTAATGCGTGGTTTCATTCTCAATTCCTTTCGTGCATAACGAAAAAATTACCGGGAGCGTAGCGATCGGGTGCATTGACGTTTTACTACCGTCAAACCTACAATAATATCTTGAAAACTAAGGCCATCCGGGTCCAACCCTCCGTAGATAGTGATGAATGCTTTCCCATCCCGATCCACTCCGCCGGAAATGTGTCCCAACAGATATTCATTTTTCGGATTGTAAGAGTGATCTAAAGAGGAACATGAGGTGTTCTTCCCGGCCACTGCCCCCATGATCTGCTTGCGTTTATTCACTTACAGGGCGCCGCATAATCCGCACGAACCTTTTTGACAATATCCCGAATAAACTGAATATCTTTTCTGTCCAGAAGGCCATGCTTGGCTTCTATCCTTTCAATGATGGGCGGAAAAATGTTTTTTCGGTCGGACTGCGCAAGCGCCTTGCCGTAGTCGGAATCGTAGAACTTCTGCATGTGCATGTTTAAAGCGTCCACGCGCAGCATATGATCAACAAACAGTCCATACAGTTTGTCGCCGCTTTGGCCGGTCAGGGTCAGGTTGCACAAAATATAGCTGATTTCGATAAGCCCCCCGTACCACTGGTCTAAAACCTGTTCCATGACCTTCGGATCGTTCTCCGCCTTTTTGATGGCCTCCCCCATATGCCGGCTCCAGGATGATTTAAATTTCTCAATGTTTTCGGGATCATTCAAGTCAGACACCAGAGCTTTTGCTTCTTTGGCCGCCTCAGTGTTGATGTTGATGTAATCCCCTTTCTCCAGACGGCCGAGAATTTCCTCATTCAGGAATTTCAGTGTTTTTACAAATTCCTTTTTCCGGCCAAAAACCAAAGCATAGTTCAGATCAAAACCGTGCATCCCCGCCAGTACCCGAAGCTGGGTTTTATTTTTACAGGCATAGCTGCCCTTGACTGGCAGAGTCAGGCTGGATTGGTAAGAAAGTTTGGCTTCTTTCATCGGAAGCGCGGCATAATGGAAAGACGCCGATTTTTCAGCCTTTCCTCTTTTCCCTTCCAGGAAAGACCGAAAGCTTTGACTTTGCGAGGAAGAACCGCCGGACTGCGCGCTTACCTGAAGGGGTAAAAGCAAAAAGAAAATGACGGATAAACCCATTGCCCATCTTACTTTATTTTTCATAACCAATCTCCTTTGTCAGTTTCATTTTTTTCGAATATTCATCAGGCGAGCAAGCAGGCGCGCGTTGAGCGCAAGAAAAAGCAGAAGCGCCATACTTCCCAGGATCAATAGGTTGAAAGTAAAAGTCTCCATTCGCCATGCCCCCAGATGCTTATATGCCGCCAGAAATTGCGCGCCGCCCATTTTCGATTCCGGCTCCTGAAAAATCGGGGCCGCCTCGCGCAACAGACGATTACCCGAAAGTCGCACCGCTTCCAGGCTTTTACTATTCAGCGCCAGATCAGCAATATTTTCATTGTAATAGGCGCTTTTGAATTTTTGTGTACCCGAAATGCCCAAAGCTTTGTGCAACCTTTTTTCGGTCACGCTCTTTTTTGCCGCTGCCTGCGTATGGCACTTCCGGAAATCGTCTTCCACCCGATCCAGATAATTTTTCACCAAAATACAGGTATCAAGAGTATAGGCCGCCGGTTCAAGTAAGTTGAATATCAAATCTGATTGTATTTTGGTCTTTTCTTCCAATATTTTCAATTCGGCAACCAAAGCCGCAAGCTTTCGCCGGGACAGGAAGGCGTGATCCGTTTCCTGCGTTTCCAGAAGCGGATAATCCGCAAAGGATCGCATTTCCGGAAGATGAATCTGAATCATATAGTCACTGTTGACCGCCAGACGCTCGTCCTCAAAGAAAAGCCGCATGTAGCGGTTTTTGCTGTACTGTTCTACCACCAGCGCCTCATACCCCCAACGGGAAGGCATCATGTTGGCCATCCAGGGCACGTTCCGGCTGCCGGATTCTCGGTTTAAAAGCTCATCAAAAGGGATGGAAGCCCCGCCCAGCATAATCTGAGGCACAAGCAAAATGGGAATAAGGATATAGATATTGACGGCCGAACGAACCCCGGCGGAGATATTGAGCCCCACCATGCAGGAAACCAGAGCACAGGCAAAAAGAACCATCCACGAAACAAAGGACATGTCCGGTATTTGTAAAATGGCGTTTCCCGGCCAGACAAACAAAGCTGTCTGAACAGCCACAACCAATGTCAGATAGAAGGTCTTGGCCAGAATATAGGCCGTCCAGTTTAAATGAAGCAAACGTTCACGCTCCAGCACTTTACGGTCGTGGTTGATCTCTTCGGCGCTGATGCTCATCCCCAGAAAGATCACCACCACAACACTGATGAAAAAAAGTTGGCCAGGTTCCGGTTGTCCATAAACACATAGTCCATGCCCCAGGAACCACGGCAAATCAGTGCGGCAATGAGCGCCAAAAGGGGCGGCTCCAGGAGATTAATCAGCAGATATTGCCGGTTGGATAGATGGTTTTTGACGGTGCGCAGAAAAAAAATGCGGAATTGGCCGGCAAAACCGGGACGCCACAGACGTTTTTCCATTTTCTGCTCAGGCGGCGACGAAAAAGGAGATGCTTCGGGAATCCGGCTGTGTTGTGAGGATAAAAAACGCCTGTGCCATTCTTCCGGCGCAATTCTACGTTCCCGCATAAAGCAACCGTTTTCATCCACGGCACGGGCCTGAATGATTTCAAAAAGTTGCTCGGGATTGACATGCCCGCAGCGGGGGCAGGCATATTCCTCCATGCCCGCTTGCTGAGCCTCAGTGCGGAAATAGACAATGGCATCCAGAGGATTGCCGGAAAAAATCGGCCGCCCGCCCTGGTCCAACACCCAAAGAGAGTCAAACATCCGGAAAATCCGGGATGAGGGCTGGTGAATCACCACAATTACCAGTTTGCCCTTGGCCGCCTGAGCTTTGAGCAGCGCCATGACATTTTCCGAATCAGAGGAAGACAAGCCGGAAGTCGGCTCATCCACCAGGAGAATAGAAGGTTCCCGCAGTAATTCCAAAGCGATATTCAAACGTTTGCGTTCGCCGCCGCTGATGGTTTTTTGAAGGGAAGAGCCAACCGGCAAGTCCCGGGTTGCAAGCTGACCCAGCTCGTCCAGAAGAGCTTCCACTTTGCCGGTTCTGGTTTTTGGGTCCAGGTTGGACAGGCAAAGCGCCGCATTGAAAGCCAGGTTGTCAAAAACCGAAAGATGTTCAAAAAGCAGATCATCCTGAGGAACATAGCCAATCACTCCTTCCAGGCGGGCTGCATCCCGGTAAATATCCAGCCCGTTGACAGTTATGCTGCCGCTGTCCGGAGACTGCCTGCCGGTGAGCATACTCAAAAGCGTGGATTTACCCGAACCACTTTGCCCCATAATCCCCACCAGCCTGCCACCCGTCTCGCGGAAGCTGAAATTATGCAGGCCGGTATCACTTCCCGGATAACGAAAATTCAGATTTTCTGCTTGGAAAACCAGCGAATCTCCTGGAACTGCCTGAAAAGCCGCGCTGATTTCCGCATAATAGATACACCCCCCGTACCTATCCCGCAAAATGCAGCCGGGCTGGAGCAGATGCGGCACGCCGCCGGAAACCGGCAGCGAATCGGCGGATAGCAAGCCTGACCTTGGCGCCAAAAGAAAATAGGCGTTTACTTCCCGTAGAAAGTAAACCGTAAAAGAGGCGGAAAAACCGGGACGGAAAAGCAAACGGCACCGGCCTTTTGCAGTCCCTTCTTCCGGATTGACCAAGAGAAAACCTTCGGAAAGGCCAGAACCTGCAAAAACGGACGAGGTCAGCACAGCCAGATCTTTGAAAACATCCGGTTCAACGGAAAGCTCCCGTGCGACGACATCATTCAGCCCCGTGTCAAAGCCGTCTTTCATTCCGGCCAGTTCCAGATAACGGATCAGAAATACATACTGGTCAAATCGAGGCAGACGCTTCTTCAAATTTGCAGTGATTTCAGCGGCCTGCGCCATTTTCGTTTGATCATCGCCCAAACGGTGAATATTGAGCGCTTCCTCAAACAATTTCAGATAAACCTCCGCGGAGGAGATGCGCAAAGATTCGCGAAGATAGCGGATAATCACGGCGCGGGCGTCGGAGAGTCCTTCAGAGGCCAACAGGGAAGTCCGGATGGCAAATAGATGCAAAATGGCATTGAGCAGAATTTCATTCATGCTCTATGATACAACATTTTTTCCTTCTTCGGTAGCATTAGCTGCGTGCAAACAGTCTTTTCGATGATAACGGATTTCCTTGCAGCCGTGTATAATACCTCCGTATCAAGAACTGAGCCGCCGGATATCTTCAAATTCCACCTTATTGCATAAGCTTGTTTCAATAAGCGCAAGATGACATTCTTCAAAGCGCAGACAGATGCCGCAATCTGAGCTGATTTGTTTGGGCACGGGAATCAGTTTGTGCGGAATGTTTTCAGCTTTGAGAATTTTTTCCGCTTTCAAGGCGTAGCTCATCGACTTGAAAAGCATGACAAAATAGCATGGCAAAGCGCTCATGGATATAACAGACGCCCCGCCTTGCTCATGGCTTCGGCAATATCATACATATTGGAGACAACGCCTGCGCCCAGTTTTTCCTTGACTTCAAAGTAATTCAGGCAGGTGCCGCAAACGAGCATTTCCACGCCCGCCGCTTCCAGTTCCTGCAAATCTTCCAGAGTTTCAGCGCCCTGCAAGGTCAGTTTCACGCCGGTGTTATAGAAAATCATCACATCCGGTTTTTCTTTCTGCTGGCTGATCGTATGCAGAAATGCGCGCATCAATACGGAACCCAGCTCGTCGTTGCCTCTCCCCATTTTATCTTCCGCGCAGACAATGACGAATGGCCCGCTGGAAGGAGCGGAAGCTACACATGACACGGAAACATCCGGTATCGGCGCGCCTGTTTTGCGCGTCAGGGTGATTTCGTAAATCCCTCCCCCTTGAGATTCGCTTTGTACATCGCAGTTAAGTTTGGTTCCCAGACGCTGGACATTTTCCAGCGCGGTTTCGTTATCGACAATTACTTTTACCTTCTCGTTCTTTTCAATCGCTTCTTTCGCCAACACCACCGGCTTTGGACAAGCCAAGCCCGTGGCGTTGACCATGATAATCTCACTCATTTCCAAATCCCTCACTTCTTCGTTACGATTTCAAACAATGCTTCCACACGAGTGCGAATCTGCCCCACGTCGCTCTGCGAATAATCCGTCTCGATTTTCAAAAACGGCATTTTATGCTTGCCGGTGACATGCTCCTTAATCTTGTGCGATTCTACATTATACGAATGACAGGCGTGCAGCACAACATCGATAACAACATCAGGCTTGAATGAGTCGATGATTTTATCCATTTCAGACAGCCTGCGGTCGTTGGGCGTCATGCAGGAACAGGGGACGTCCATATATCGCTTGGAAACCGACTGATAGGGATCCTGTGCATTTTCCTCGAAGTACCCCGTGTATGCCTTCATCCCCGTACAAGCGTCCAGATAGACGATAACCCCGCCCGCCTCTTCGATAATCTTAAAAACTTTGGTTGCGTCGCCACCCACCGGACAGCCAGTCACTATGACGCGCGGCGAATTACTTGCTCCGTGATAAACCCCATCGGCCACGCGCCTTTTGAGTTTCGCAAAACAGTCCTCCAGTATCGGCAGCATGTCTTTTGTCGTCGCCACCTGGCCCAGATATGTCAGATCATAGATTTCCTGCCAGGTGATGGGAGAGGGGGTCAGCGCTGCAAAATCGAATATCTGATTGAGCAGCTTGTTTTTGAGATTGGTGTTTTTGATTTCCTCTTCAACTTTTTCATCCGATATTTTCGTATTAAAGGTGGTCTCCAGGAAGCGTGCGAGCTTTCTGATCATGACGGTCCAGTTGTCCCTTGCCTCTTTCTGATCCGGAAGCTGCGGCAAATCCATCACATGCATGGGTTTGATGTCGGCAATCAGCTCAAACATTTTCTTTTTGCCGTCGCAGGTGGTTTCGGCAATGACCGCCTCCGAAATGGCAAAGAAAGGACAGGTGTCTGTTTTAATAAAACCATAGCTCGATTTGATCAGCGGGCAGAGATTGGCGGGAAGCACTTCTTCTCCCGCCGCAATCGTCTTGTCGGCAAAGGCGCAAAGGACTGCCGGAATCATATCCGCCGCCCGGATGACCTCCATTGGAGCATAGCCACAATAAATACCTATGATATTTTTTCCCTTCTCACGCTTAGACTGGATATAACTCAAACAACGCTTCGCGGGTTCGCCGGCAAATCCATCGTTCACTAAAGGTTCAACGCCTTCTTTCATACTTGTCTTTCCTTCCCGTCTATTTTTTATATTTTTCGTGCGCTTTTTTCAGAAATGATTCATCAACCACCAGTTTCATGGCGACCGGTGATTTGATAAATTCCACATCCAGACCGAATTTTTCGGCGGCTTTATGCCCTTCTATCGTAAAGAAGCCGTCCATGGACAGGGCTTTTAGCGTAAAGGCAATCGTCTCGGTAAATATTTTAGGATCAGCGCTCGAAAATACCGGTTTAGCTTTTGCCGCAACTTCTGCGGCCGAATGGCTTTTCTGCCAGTTCATGGCGCGAACAACCGCATTGGTAAATCGCTGAATCATCTCTGGATCGTTTTTCACCAATGTATCGTTAACCTGCACAACAAATAAAGGGTACTCATCATATCCAATGACGGCTTTATGCTGTTTGGGGTCAATCATATCCACCAGTGGCTTGTAACCACGTCTGATAAGTTCAATTTTCATGTTGTCGATGCCGAGCACACCATCGACATCGCCTTTTTCCAGTGCCGCGATTTCCGCCCCCCGGGGGATATTAACAAATAAGACATCTTTATTCGGATCCAGACCGCCGTATTTCACCACCGCCCGGGCAAACGAACGATAGGAAGACGCCTCCAGACCGCCATCGATTTTTTTACCCTTCAGATCGGCGATGCTTTTGATTTTTTTGGAGCCGAAATACGACCAGGGATGCTTCTTCGTCGTGGTCATAATCATTTTGGTGCTTTTCCCCTGCTGATATGTCTTGAGCACCTGCTCATAGCCGGTCAGGCCGAAATGCGCATCGCCCTTGATAACCGCCGCATGTACGTTATGGCCGCCCATGACGGTGACAAAGCTCACCTCCAGGCCTTCCTCTTTGAAATAACCCATTTGATTTGCCAGATAGATCGGCAGCCAGGGCACCAGATAATTCGGCTGAACGATAACAACTTTTTTGATTTCCATTTTGGGGGTTGTCGTCTGCCTGATATCGCCGAACGCCTGAAAGCTTATCCCGACAAGACAGATCATCATCATGGTTACACAGAACAATTTTTTCATAGACATCTCCTTTAGTCTTTTTAACGCGCCGGGCGCGTTTTTCGTTACAATTCAGAGGGCTTCCAACGCAAAATCCATTTTTCTGCGCGCTTTACACCCTCATTCATCAGCATCATGATCAAAGACATAATCAGGATGGTTGAAAAGACCCGCGTGGTGTTAAACATATTCCCTGCATATTGCACCAGGTGCCCCAGACCGGCCGTCGAACCTATATATTCTCCGACAATCGCCCCCAGTAAAGCCACGCCGAGACCCGCGCGCAGGCCCGTGAATAGCCAGGGCAAGCTCGAAGGCAGAATGATTTTCACAATGATTTGCAACCGATTCGCGCCCATGAGTTTTGCCGCGTTTACCAGTCTCGGCTCCACGTTTTTAAAACCGCCGTATGCATTGAAGTACATGATGAAAAATACCCAGATGAAGGCAAGAAAGATTTTGGAGTTTATGCCCAGGCCAAACCAGAGGATAAACAGAGGCCCGAGGGCCAGCTTGGGAATTCCGTAAACAGCCATGATCAGCGGATCCAAGATTTTTTCGACCATTCTGAACCGTGCCATGAGAAAAGCCGTCACAACCCCTCCCGCGCATCCCAACGCTAGGCCGATAATGGTAGCTTGCATAGTGATATAGACATGCGGCCAGACCTCGCCGGAGACAAAAAGATTCTTAAAATCGATCAGGATGGAAGATGGTCTGCTGATGTAGAACGGATCAGCCAGACCTCTGAAAGCCAAGAACTCCCATAACGCCAGAACGAGAGCCACTAAAAGGATCCTCAATAAATTTGTTTTCATGCGCTCAGACATGCTATTGTTTTTCAACCTCCGCCTTTCTGGAAAGTTCAACTTCAACTTTTAAATCCTTCCAAATGGTCCGGTGCAACTCGATGAATGTTGGATTATAGCGAATCTCCAGCGGCAATCTTGGCCGGGGCAACGAAATCAAATAATCCGATTTAATGGTAGATGGTCCCGCCGACATCAAAAGAACGCGGTCAGCCAATGTGATCGCCTCCGTTAAATCATGCGTAACGAATATAATCGTCTTATGAGTTTCCTTCCATACGCCAAGGATATATTCCTGCAGAAGTTCGCGAGTAAATACATCCAAGGCCGCGAAAGGCTCATCCATGATGATGACCTCCGGATCAATCGCCAGCACGCGGATGATATCGACGCGCTTCTTCATTCCGCCGGAAAGTTCATGGGGATAGCACTTTTCAAATCCCGAAAGACCCGATTCCTCGATGAGATGCCGAGCGATCTCGCGGGCCTCTTTGGTCTTGATATTGCGAAATTCCAGTCCAAATGTCACGTTATCCAGAACCGTCCGCCAAGGAAGCAGTGAGTCCATCTGTGATACATAACCGACTTTCCTTGAAATACCCGAAAGTAGTTCTCCGTCGAGCATCACAGAACCGATTGAAGGCTTCATCAATCCTGACATGATATTCAGCAGTGTACTTTTACCGCAGCCGCTGGGCCCGACAATTGCGAGAAATTCGTGCGAAACCACATCATACGAAATATTCTGCAAAACTGTCAGACAATCCCTGCTATTTGCAGGAAAATAATGGCTCACTTCTCTGACGCTATATCGAAGCTCATATACCGGCAATGTGAAATCAATTGATTGAGCCTGCTGCATAATTATCACCGCGTCATTACCCTTCTTACTTTAGCCCATTTCTTCTGCAGATAACTTAACGTGCGTTTCGTTGCATCTCCGGCAAAGCCGTCGTTCACCAAAGGTTCCATTCTCTCTTTCACCTGCAGTTTCTTCTTTGAGCCTATCATTTTGACGCCGGGCGCTGGTTTATATGAATCAATTACATATATCCAATGAATAATAGTTATATTTCCGAATGCATTATAACTATTATTCATTGGATATGAGGGTTGGAGAAGTGGTAAGTCTGCCTTCAAAAAGGAGGCTGAACATGGCGGATTATTCAAAAATGTGGACGGATCTGGGCCTGGATCTTTCGGGGCATGACGCGCTTTTGGGTGTTTTGGGAGGCGCTTACGCGGACATTTTCCTTTCTCAAAAGAACCGGCCGGAAGGCATGAAGTATTTCGATTTTGTCATGAGCGAAGTTCATGGACTGCGCATCCAGGAACTGATGGATGCCAAAGCCCAGGGACGAAAAGTCATCGGATCTTACTGTGTTTTTGTGCCGGAAGAATTGATTCTGGCGGTGGACGGCGTGTCCGTCGGTCTTTGCGCCGGCGCGGAATTCAATTTCGAAGGTGCGGAGACGGTTCTTCCTCGCAACACCTGCTCGCTCATCAAGTCAGCCTTCGGCTTTAAGCTTGGCAAAGTCTGCCCCTACCTGGAGGCCAGCGACGTTGTGGTGGGCGAAAACACCTGCGACGGCAAAAAGAAATCTTATGAAATGCTGGCCCCGCTGGTTAAAGACCTCTATGTGATGGATATGCCGCAGATGAAATCGCCTTCCGGCAAGGCGCTCCTCAAAGAGGAATACAATAAATTTGCCGCTAAACTCGAAGCGGTCAGCGGTAAAAAAATCACCGCGGAATCTTTGAAAAAGGGAATAGAGATTGTAAACGCCAAACGCACCGCGGTAAAGCGTCTGACGGAGCTGCGCGCCGCCGATCCCGCGCCCATCTCCGGTCTGGATGCGCTTTTGGTCAACCAGGTGTTTTTCTATGACGATCCGGTTCGTTTTACCGATGCGGTCAACAAACTCTGCGACGAACTCGTAGACCGGGTAAAAAAGGGAAAAGGCGTATTTGTTGCAAAAACGCCGCGGATTTTGGTTTCCGGTTGCCCAATGGCCGTGCCCAACTGGAAGCTCCCGATGCTGATCGAATCATCAGGCGCGGTGATTGTCGGAGAGGAATCCTGCGTGGGTGAACGCGGCGCGCGCTGGATGACTGAAGCAAAGGCCGACACGGTGGACGGCCTTCTCGAACTGCTGACGGAGCGCTATTTTAACATCGATTGCGCGATTTTCACGCCCAATCCCTCGCGCGTCGATTACGTCAAGGAAATGGCCAAAAAGCTCGCCGCCGCGGGCGTGATTCATTACAGCCTGCAATTCTGCCAGCCCTACATCATGGAAAGCGGCCCCGTGGAAAAAAATCTCGAAAAATCGGGAATCCCGACGCTTCGGCTGGAAACCGACTACAGCCAGGAAGACGCAGGACAGCTCAAAACGCGCATTGAAGCGTTTGTGGAACGGTTGCAGAAATAATGAAATGCGCGGGGATCGATATTGGCTCGCGAACCGTCAAACTTGCCGTTTTTGACAACGGCAAGCTGATTTTATCGCGTAAAGCGGTGACCTCCTATAATCCTTTGGAAACGGCATGGGAACTGATGGACGGCGTGGCCTTCGACACCATCACCGCCACCGGATACGGCCGCCACCTGATGAAAGGGCATCTGGATTGTCCGGTCGTCAGCGAAATTACCGCTTTTGCCCGCGGCGCCCGCTATTTTGCCGCCGACTGCGGGGCGATCCTGGACATTGGCGGACAGGACACGAAAGCCATCGCGCTGGATCGCGAGGGGACCATGAGCAAATTTGAAATGAACGACAAATGCGCCGCTGGGACTGGCCGTTTTCTGGAAGTGATGGCGACGGCGCTTGGCTTTACACTGGAAGAATTCTCGCAGGCGGCGCTTGCCGCAAGCAAACCCGTCAAGATCAACAGCATGTGCACCGTCTTTGCAGAATCCGAGGTCATCTCGCTCACCTCGCAGGGCGTGGCACGCGAAGAAGTTGCGATGGGCATTCACAAAGCGATTGTCAGCCGTTCGGTGGGTCTTCTTCGGCGCGTATCCCCGGAGGGACCGGTATTTTTTGCAGGTGGCGTCGCGCTGAACGCCTGTGTCCGGAAACTCCTGGAAGATAAAACCCGCCGCACCGTGTTTGTCCCGCCCGACCCGCAGATTGTGGGCGCCGTCGGCGCGGCGCTGGGAGCGTGAGTGACAGATTATCTTAAGAAATATTACTATTATTCATTTGTTTCAGGTTTAGATGTGATCATATTTCACCAATGATTTTGAGCATAAGAAACCAATAAATAAAGGAGAAAATATGCAGTCGACTTCAATATGCCGTTTCAAAATTCTTATGATTTTCATGCTGATGCTGATTTGCGTCGCCTCAGCGACCCAGGCATCGGCCCAGAAATCCTATCCAACGATCAACACCGAAGAATTAAAGTCCATGCTGGACAAGAAAGAAAAACTCATTCTGATTGATTCGCGAACAAAGCCAGAATATACGGAGGCTCACATTGTCTCCTCCGTCAATATTCCCGACAAAAAGCTGCAGGAGAATCTGAACCTGCTACCGGCGGATAAAAATACGATGCTTATTATTTACTGCAATGGCGTCAAATGCGGGAAAAGCAAACGGCTGGCGCAGCAATTGGAACCTATGGGATATGTCAACATCCGGATTTATTTGGAAGGCATACCCGTTTGGGAAGAGAGAAATCTGCCGCTCGTCACCGGACCGGAATACAACAAAGCCATCGAAGCGACGATTATCAAACCCGCCGACCTGAAAAAGATGATGGACGAAAAAAGGCAGGACTTTGTGGTGGTCGATGTGCGCGACCCCTCCGAATTTAAGGAAGGACACATTCCCGGCGCCATTAACATTCCGTCTGAAACTTTTGCCTCAGGCTCCGGCGTCTTGCCCAAGGAAAAGAAAATCATCGTGTATTGCAATACGGGAAGCCGCAGTTATCTGGCATACAAAAAGTTAATCGGGCTCGCATACCCGGACATTAATCAAGCGCTTCTGGCCTCATGGAAAGAAGCGGGACTTGCGATTGAAAAATAAGTCAAAGGAGTTTTGCATGAGCTACTATGAGCCGAAAGACCTGGCCGTTTTTTCTAATATCAGCGATTTGCACATATTAAGAATTTGACCATATGAATGCGAATTTGATGAACCATTGGGAGCGACTGGAGTACGAAAATATCCCAATCTATGTTTGTCCGGAGAAACCGGACTGGTTTGTTCCCAATCCCTCGGCCGATGAGGCGCTGTCTGAGTTCCGGGCAAACGGAAAGAGTTCCCGCGATATCCGGGGTCTGCTGCAACGAATCGATGGGCCGAAGGATGTCGGCTACCAATCGCGCGATGAGAGATTGAGCCTTGAGACGCTCAAGGAATGCTGGATTCATATTACGAACCGCTGCAACATGGAATGCAGACACTGCATGTTCCAATCATCGCCCAGCGAACAAGATGAACTGCAGCCAGAGGATTGCGCAAGGATTGTGCAGGAAGCTTATGAACTGGGCTGCAAGCTTTTTTTCATCACGGGCGGCGAGCCCCTGCTGGCAAAAGCTTTTTCCCAAAGCATGAAGGAAATCCTGGCGTTTCCCGATACCCATGCGGTGGTTCTCAGCAATCTGTCCCTTCTTCCTTCTAAAAAGGAATTCTTCAGTCAGCTTCCGCGTGACCGCGTTCATTTTCAGGTAAGTATCGACGGCCTGCAGGCAAACCACGATGCGCTTCGGGGTTCCGGCGCCTTCCGTCGTCTGACGGAGAATCTGAGAATGCTCGGCGATCTTGGCTTTCCCGCTACGCTGTGCATGACGGTCACCCGCAACAATGTCTCTGAGATGACCGGGGTCATTGATTTTGCCGCAAGTCAGCAGATATCGAATGTCCATTTCCTCTGGCTGTTCCAAAAAGGCAACGCCGATGAAACCCTGTTTGTTGAGCCAGATATTATTTTCCAAAACCTGATCGCGGCGCAGCGGCGGGCGGAGACGGTAGGCGTCAAAATCGACAATATCGAAATCATCCGGTCACAGGTGTTTTCCAGTCCGGGAACGCGCTATGACTTAAGCAACGCGGGCTGGCAGTCGCTGACTGTCGGGCCGGACGGCCATGTATATCCGACTCCTGCGCTGGTTTATACGGAAGGCATGCGCTGCGGCGCTTTGCGTGAAGGGCTGAAGTCCGTGTGGGAAAGAAGTGATGTTCTCCGATCCGTCCGCGGATCATCCTTGAATCACAGCGAGGCCTATCGTGTAAACCCGTTCCGGTATCTGACGGGCGGCGGCGATATTGATCACAGCTATCATTCCTGCGGGAAGATAGCCACGCACGATCCCTACGCCGAACTTTACACAAACATCGCCAAATGGCTGATCGTGCATGAGGCTAAGCAATATAAAACCAGCGATTATCCCGCTTTCCGGTTGAAAATGGGGGAAAAGCTCGGCGATTGCCCCGTCGATGGAGGGGCCGTTTTCTTTACCCACTCCAATTGCGTGCTCACCCTGCCCGGGCATGACGTTCATACGCAGGTCAATCATTTCTATTCCCGGGCCGCCGAAAACGTTCAGGAGGACATCCTCAATCCGATATGCTACGAGCAGTCGCTTATCGAGCATATTCCGGAAGAGATGCGCTACCGCAGTTACGGCTGCGGCTCTCCCGTATTGCAGGCCGGCATCCGGGAGGGAGAAATCGTTGTCGATCTGGGCAGCGGCACGGGGATCGAGTGCTTCATCGCCGGCAAACTGACCGGTCCGCACGGTCGCGTTGTCGGCATTGATATGGGCGACGCCATGCTGGCCCTGGCCGAGAAAACAAAGACGCGTGTGGCGCAAAATCTTGCCTATGACAACATCATTTTTAAAAAGGCCTTTCTGGAAAATCTGCCTCTGGACGATCAATCCGTGGACCTGGTGGTTTCCAACTGTGTGATCAATCTCGCTCCGGATAAGCGGCGGGTGTTTCAGGAAATCTTCCGCGTGCTGAAGCCGGGCGGCCGGTTGATGATCTCGGACATCACGTATGATCAGGATATTCCCCTCGAAATCAAATACAATGAAAAGCTCCGCGGGGAGTGCATCGGCGGCGCGCTTAGCTATCCCAATCTTTTCGGACTACTCAACGATGTCGGTTTTTCACAAAGCAAAATAATTTCGGGCTACCTGTACCGAAATGTGAAGGGCTATGATTTTTATTCCATTACGTACCAGGCATTTAAGCCGGATAATAACCAGTGTGAGCTTCTCTACGATTTTCCCGATTTCAACACCCTGATGGAAGCAGTCAATACCCAACCCACCTGCGCCTGTTTTTCAGCGCCGAAGACACAACCGGTTAAAGCGGTTGTCGATGATGCGCCACACCGGTCCGGCTGCATGGTCTGCGGGGCTGAACTTCTTTACCCGGATATTCACGGGAATGTGACATGCCATTACTGTCAGCGCACCCTGACGGCCCCCGCTAGGTGCGCCAACGGGCATTTTGTCTGCGACGCCTGCCACAGCGCGGACGCCCTGGACGTCATCAGACAGGTCTGCCTCAACAGCCGGGAGACGGACGCCGTGGCGTTGATGCAGAAAATCCGCTCTCATCCGCACTTCCGGATTCACGGGCCCGAGCATCATGCCCTGGTTCCCGCAGTCATCTTGACGGCGTTGAGAAATTCGGGTGATGGTATTACGGATGAACAAATTCTTGTCGGCATTGAACGGGGACAAACGATCGCCGGGGGCTCTTGCGCATTTCTCGGCGCTTGCGGTGCGGCAATCGGCGTGGGGATCGCAGTTTCCGTGCTGACGGCGGCCAATCCCTACGACGGGGATAAAAGACAGGCGGCGCAGCAGGCGACTCAAGCAGCCCTGGGGAAAATCGCCTCCTTCAACGCGCCCCGCTGCTGTCAAAGGGATTCCTGGCTGGCCCTTCAGAAAACTTCTGAAATATTGAAGGAAAAGCGGGGAAAATCATTGTTGGTCAAGCAACCGCTTTCATGCGGGCAGGTCTCGAAAAACAAGGAATGTATCTTAAACCGCTGTCCTCTCTATCCGGAAAAGCGGCTTAGTGTAGGATAGGGAATAAAATCTCGAAAGGAGAATGGTTATGAAAAGGATATGGTTTTTTAGCATAATTCTACTTGTGCTTTCGGCAGCCCAGGCATTGGCGCAAAACTATGTAAAGCCTGATCAATTTAAACAATGGATTGAAACATCAAAACCCTTGCAAATCGTTGATATTCAACCGGCGGCGGACTTTGCCAAACAGCACTTCAAAAACTCCATCCAGACAAACGCATTCCCGGCTAAATCGGCTGAAGAAAAGCAGAAGATTGATGCCGTTTTGCCGGGGCTGCAATCCTCGAAAGACAACATTGTGATTGTCTGCCCCCGCGGCGGTGGCGGCGCCAAGAATACTTACGAACACCTCAAGGCCAAAGGAATTCCAGAAAGCCGCCTTTTCATTCTTGAAAAGGGCATTCAGGGCTGGCCGTTTCTTGAAATGTTTGTTCAGGATAAGTAAAGGGGAAAGGTTGAAATCGATTTTATAGCATGGAAATAAGTTCGGACCGACAGATCAGGCATAAAGCCATGAGCATATCCGTTGTCATCCCGGTTCTCCATGAAGCTGAACACATCAACGATATCCTGACTTCGCTTCAAGTCATCTCGAATGGCCGGCCTTATGAAACGATTGTCGTGGACGGTGATCCGGCGGGAGGGACGATCAGGCATATCAAAGATTCCCGTTTGGTCACCCTGATTGCGCAAAAAGGCCGGGCAAGGCAGATGAACGCAGGCGCAGCCAGGGCGACAGGCGAGATTCTCCTTTTTCTGCATGCCGATACCCTGCTGCCGGTCGATGCCCTCGCCAAAATCGAGAAGGCTCTATCCGACGAAAGCTATGTCGGCGGCGCTTTTAATCTGGACATCCAAAACAATCGCTGGATCTTTCAAATCATCGGCCGCTGCGCGTCATGGAAACACCGACTGACGCGAGTGCCTTACGGCGACCAGGCCATTTTTATACGGCGGCGCATCTTTAAGACGTTGGGCGGCTACCCGGAGATCCCGCTGATGGAAGATGTGGAATTGATGAAGCGCATCAAGCGAAAAGGTTGGCGCATCATCATCCTGCCCGATGCAGTGAAAACGTCATCGCGAAAGTGGGAAAAAGACGGGGTAATCTACACCATCTTCAGAAACTGGACGCTGCAGGTGCTCTATCTGCTGGGCATGCCCGCCGGGCGTCTGGTGAGGTATTATTATAAGGAATGCCAGGAACAATGATCAAACAATTAATCGTAATATCCCTATCACTCCTCGTCTTTTGCGTCACCCCGGGGGCGGCTCAGATGATGGAACAGGGTTTCCGGGAGGATTTTCAGTCGCTTGCCAACTGGAGGCCGCAAACCTTTTCCAAGATACCGCGCCACAGCGCTTACAGCATCCAGAAAGAAGAAGGCAAAAATATTCTGGTGGCCCGGGCGGATCGATCCGCGTCAGGCATTATTTATACAAGAAGTTATAATATTTATAAGATGCCGATCATTAAATGGCGATGGAAAGTTTCCAATGTTTATCAAAAAGGAGATGAAAAGAAGAAATCCGGTGATGATTACCCTCTGCGTATCTATGCGGTTTTTAAATATGATCCGGACAAGGCCGGCGCTTTTGAACAGGCCCAGTATAAGGCCCTCAAGCTTTTTTACGGCGAATACCCTCCGCACAGCAGCTTAAGCTATATCTGGGCCAACAAGAAATACCCCGAGCGTATTTTGCCCAATCCTTACACGACAAAAACGCAGATGATCCTCTTGCAGAAAGGGCCTGAGCGTGTCGGACAGTGGGTCGAAGAAAAAGTCAACGCACTGGAAGACTACCGCAAGGCCTTCGGGACCGATCCGCCCAATGAGGCGAGCATCGCCATTATGAGCGATGCGGATAACACGGGTGAGAAGGCCGCAGGATACATTTCTTACATCGAGGTGTCCGCCCGTTGAAAGGAGACGCGTTCATATTATTTTTTAAATATCCCGAGCACGGCGCGGTAAAGACGCGCCTGGCCCGCGCGCTGGGCGATGATTTGGCTTATGAATTTTACTTGCGTTTTCTTACGGATATCGCGTCAATGGCTTACGAGGTCAACGCTGAAAAGGTGATGGTGCATGACGGCCCTGATGCCGCTGTGTTTTCCGACTTTCCGTCATGGCGCGTTATTCGACAGCGGGGAAAGGATATTGGCGAGCGCATGTATAATGCCTCTCTGGACGTTTTTGAGCTGGGTTTCGAGCGCGCGGTGCTGATCGGCAGCGACTGTCCCGATCTTCCGGCCCGGATGATCAATCAGGCTTTTACAAAACTGGCGGCGGCGGATGTTGTGCTTGGACCTGGAACGGATGGCGGTTATTATCTATTCGGCTGTAATCGCGACTGCCTTTGCAAGTCGATGTTTTCCGGCATTCCCTGGAGCACGAACGCGGTTTTCACCGAAACGCTCAAGTGCGTCGCCCAGGCAGGGTTTGTCTGCGCACGACTGGAACCATGGTCTGATATTGATGAGATCGATGATCTGAAACAATATTACATGAGAAATAGGAACAGGGCACTGATGTCGCAAACCATGAAATATTTAGATGGAACAGGAATTTTCAATGCACAAAAATACTGATTTAAGCAAAATGAAAGACTTTGTCCGTAATATTCTGGCCAGCCCCTGGCCATACCGGATTATCCGGTTCGCTCTGGCCGCTCTTTTCATTTACGGAGGAGTTGTCAAGCTTTTTGATCCCAAAGACTTTGCCGCCACGATATCAACCTATGACCTCGTCCCGGAACTATTTCTGCCCGTTGTGGCTATCGGTCTGCCGATTATCGAGGTGATTGCGGGCATGGCCCTGCTTTTTGACCGGATTTGGGGACATCATCTGATCACGGTCCTTCTGGCCGTGTTTATCTTTGTTTTGGGTTATGGAGTTCTGGGAGACTTAAATGTTGATTGCGGATGTTTCGGCGCGGAAGAACTGGACAAACAGGCGGGGTTGCGGGCGGCCTTTTATCGTGATCTGGCGCTGATCGGCATTGTGATGCCATACTTGTATGTTGCCCGCTGGGCAAAGGCAAGAGCTATTAAGGTAGAGTAAGTTGCGGAAATTTTAATTGTCAGGATTGGATGGTTTCACAGGGAAGCCTGAATTAATGAAAAACGAAAGGAGAAGAAAGTATGAAGTTCAAAAGAAGCGTGTTGAGTGTTTCTGTTGCAGCCTTGCTGGTTTTTGGTTTGGCAGGAGGTGCCATGGCTTGGGGAACTAAGGAGCTGGATACGGAAAAGATTGCCGTCACGTTTGCCGCGGAAGTCCAGAGAGGCGGGTATAAGATTGTCGCCACGCAGGAGCTGAAAAACTGGATCGATCAGAAAAAAGCCATGCTGATTGTCGATACCATGCCCTTTGAAGACAGCTATAAAAAGCAGCATGTTCCGGGTGCGGTGCAGATGCTGTTCCCCATTCCCGAAATGAAAACTATAGATGACAAAACCAAAGCAGACCTGGAAAAACTTCTGGGTCCCGATAAGGACCGCTTGATTGTTTTCTACTGCGGTTTTGTGAAATGCACCCGGAGCCACAACGGCGCCATGTGGGCGGTGAAACTGGGTTATA
>Ga0116143_10002161_pt1 | contig 21931 bp, 18 predicted proteins | sample AD_UKC034_MetaG_FD_89745 | JGI IMG/M metagenome (GOLD analysis project Ga0116143, IMG submission 89745) | Active sludge microbial communities of municipal wastewater-treating anaerobic digesters from USA - AD_UKC034_MetaG | ecosystem: Engineered > Bioreactor > Anaerobic > Digestate | place: USA...
GCCTGAACATCATGCCGCACCAGGCTCCGGGCATCCATCCGCCCATCTCATACCTGAATCCCGCCGAGGGGACAGCCTGGTGCCTCCCCGTACCGAGTTCGTCGTGCGAGGCGGAAGGCGGTATGTACCGGGCACCCAGGGCGTATGCCCATGATCCCTCCGACGGGGGGATGAACAGGGCCTCGAGCAGGATTTCGGAAAACCCGTCAAGACGCTTTCCCGTCGGGTTGTTCCTGTTCACCCCCTTGATCCACGTATAGGGCTGTTCAGCGCGCAGGGACGCAACCCACCCATCGGGCAGCGGGACCGGCAGGCCTGCATGCAGGGCCACGGATTGGCTCCACGCGTTCCCCGCCATGTCTGCATACGTGGAGAGGAGATCGACCCGGCGCACGGGTTTCGTGAAGTCCTGCCCGTTGTTGACCTGACCTTCCTGTGCAGACAGGGAGGTCACGGACAAGGTGAACATCGTGGAAAAGAATAAAGATGCGACCGCACGACTCATCCTCATCGGTGATCTCCTCTCAGGGAAAGAATCGTCTCAGGACAAAGGCAAGGTATACGAGCGTCCCCGTCAGGAGCACAGACAGACAGGGGAATATCCCGCCCTGGCTTGAGGCCGCCATGAAGCAGGACGTGTCGCGTCCCTCGTAGGGCACGTCTTCCGAGACAGCTCCCCCGCCCTCGGGAATCGTAGTGACCCTGAACCGTCCCAGCGCCTGGGCGGAGAAGCTGAGATAGCCCTCTTCGATCAGCACGTCCTCGATCGGCACCCAGGTACCGTCAACGTTGTCATACCACTCTGCCGTGGCCTGCGAACCTTCAAAGGGCAGCGAGACGAGGGCCGGCTCGCTGAGCACGAAGCCGTAGGGCAGGATGTCGAAGAAGTAGGTGCAGGGAGGGGACGTCAGCACCGAGTCAGCCAGGAAGGCGTCCAGCCCTCCCCAGCCGATGGCGATGGGCCCGGCCGCTTCCGTGGCACCCACAGGCAGCTCGATGGCGACCCCCGAGCTGGTGTCCTCGATGAACTCGACCGTCGACGGGTCGCAGGTGCGTATCACGTAGATCTGCTCCACCACGGACAGTCGCAGCAGGTGGTCCACGGAGCCGGTTTCTCCGAACACCACGTAGATGAAATACCCTGTATACCCGGGCACGACGGTGTAGTCGTCTATCTCGGGGCAGTGGCCGTCCAGGGGATAGAAGAGATGCGCTTCGTCTCTGTACAGAGAGGACAGGTCGAAGGGGAAACCCCTCTCCAGGATCACGTCGCGGACGGGGTACAGTGCGCAGAGCTCCTCGTACCCCGAGGCCCCCTGTCCCGTGTACTGTTCGAACGTGACCGACCCGGAAGGATTCGGTGACTCCTCCGGGTCCACGAGGCCGAAGTCGCCCAGGGCATAGACCGGCACGTCCGGGTCCAGGCCGAAGAGGTTCCTCACGACCTGCTCGAGCCACTCCACCACGTCGCCGACCGTATCGACGACACCGCCCTCACTGTCCGGTTCGGACCCTTCGGGTGCGCTCGAAGCGGGGATGGCCACGGAGCGCTCCTCGGAGAAGGCACTCTCGTTGCCGCTGTAGTCGTACGCGGTGACCGCGAAAAAGTAGGTCGTGCCGGCGGCGAGCCCGCTCACGTCGACGGTGGTGCGCCGGCCCACGTTGATGACGTTCCCGTAGTACCCGTGCGACGTGCCGAAGAACACGCGATACCCCTCGAGGTCGCTCTCGGTGTTCGCGTTCCAGCTTATGCGCACGACGGCTGCAGAAAGAAGCGTGGGCAGCAGCGCCAGGATAAGCGCCAGCACGCCTGTTTTCGCCCCAGTAGAACCGATCATTTCACCCCGCAGATGGGTAATGCAATTGGAACCTTTCTCCAATAAGTGACCCTGAAAGTCAAGGAGGAAAAACTCCCGGGAAACCCTAGTCCTCAGCCGGGTACCCCGTGATCTGCGCGATCCTCCTGTTCACCGGCTCGAGCACGGTGTAGAGCTTCCGGTACACGTCGTGGTAGAGGTCGTCGTAGACCCGCTGGCTGGCCGGCACGGGCTCGAAGGTCCTCCCCTTGCGCACCATGGCCCTGACCGCATCGTCGATGGTCGGGTGCAAGCCCGTTGCCACGGCCGTGTCGATGGCGGCCCCCAGGGCCGATATCTCGGAGGTGGCCATGCGGCTCACGGGCAGGCCGAACATGTCGGCGGCGATCTGCACGGCCGTGTCGCTCTTGGACCCGCCGCCGCCGACGCGGATCTCCCTGAACTTCACGCCGACTTTTGCCTGGACCAGTTCGGAGAGCCGCCTGAGCTCGAACCCGATGCCCTCGAGGATGGCGCGGTAGATGTGCGCCCGGGTATGCACGTCGCCGAAGCCGATGATGGACCCCTTGGCGAACTTGCTGTAGACCATGGGCGACCAGTAGGGCTGCAGCACCAGGCCCATGGACCCGGGCGGGATGGTGCGGATGACCTCGTCGAAGACCACCTCGGGCGCGACGCCGCGCCTGGCAGCCTCCTGGGCCTCGCGCATGCCGAACTCCTGCTTGAACCACGTGATCATCCAGAAGCCGCGGTGGATGAACATCTCGATGTCCCATGCGTTCGGTATGGCCGAGGGCCAGGTGAAGAAGCGTAACGCCCCGTCCTTGATGTACTTCCGCGTGAGGATGTGCATGGCCGTGGCCGTGCCGAAGCTGATCTCGGCGATGGACTGCTCGATGGCCCCGGCGCCGAGGAGCTCGCTCTGCTTGTCACCGGCGCCCACCACCACGGGCAGACCCTCGGGCAGTCCCGTTTCCTCGGAGGCCTTCTTCGTGATCCGGCCGAGGACCTCGTCGGGCCTGAAGAGCTTGACGCAGTGCTCCTTTGCGATGCCGAGCGGGGGATAGGCGACGCCCAGCGGGTGCCACCTGAGCTTGTTGTACTCGAAGGGCCAGATGCCCGTGACCATGCCCACCGAGTCGTGGAACTCGCCGGTGAGCTTGCGCACGAAGAAGCCCGATGCCTGGACGAACTTGTAGGTCCTCGCGTAGATCTCGGGCTCGTTGAGCTTGATCCAGAGGAAGATGGAGTGCTTCTGGGCGTACTTGATGGCCGAGATCATCCCGGCGGTGCCGAACAGCGCGGTGCCGAGCACTCCCAGGGGCGGCGGCTCGTCAACCGAGCGCTGGTCGAGCCAGATGATGGCCGGCCGCAGCGCATTGCCGTCCCTGTCCATGGGGATCACCGTGCTGCGCTGGGTGGTGATGCCCACGCCAGCGATGGCGGCCTTGTCGATGGTGATCTTGCTCATGAGGCCGTTCGTCACGGTGCAGAGCTTGGACCAGTAGTCCTCGGTGCTCTGCTCGGCCCAGCCGGGCCGCTGGGAGAAGTAGGGCTCGAAGGCCCGCTGCTCGATGGCGAGCTCGGTGCCCTCGATGTCGAAGAGCACGGCCCGGATGCTCTGGGTACCCGAATCGATGGCTATGACATAACGCTTGTCGGACATGGCACCTCCCCGTGAAAACATGACATCGGGCGCACGAAGCACCCGTTCGATTCGGCAGTGTAGCACAGATCGAAGGATTCCTGAAGCGGGAGACGAAGGGCTCCCTCAGCGGCACAGGGGCTCGATGGGTTCGAGGTGCTCCCCGATCGTGCCCCGGTCCACCGCCTCCAGGAACTCCTCGCCGAGGGACGCGCTCGCCCTCATTACATGGTTCCAGAAGGCCGTCCGCTCGTCGTCCCTGCCCTTGAATTCCCAGAAGTCCTCCCGGGAGGGGATCCTGCCCCCGGGCATGGACGCCACGAAGGCCTTCGACGGGCAGAGCAGGACCACGTTGGCCATGTCCTCGACCGAGGGCTTCCTCCAGGGGAGCAGCTTGTCGAACCACCCCGGGGTGATGCGGTCCGTATAGTGGGGAAACAGGACGATTTTCGAGCCGGCAAAGGGGACGGCCAGGTGGTAGTCGAGGATGCCCGCGTCGCGGTACATGCCCGGCCCCGCACCGGGGATGTCCCGGACCCCGGACATGATCACGGGCATGGATCCAGAGGCCATGACCGCCGGCCGCACGTTCTCCGGGGTGAGCGGCACGCGCCGGATGGAAAAGCCGCCCATTGCGTGGTAGGGGGGCAGATCGCGCGGGTCGTAGAAGAGGACCCGGGAGAAGAGGAGGCCGAGGAGGCTCCGGTGGGCCGCGTTGAGCAGGCCCGCCGCGGCCATGAGCATGAACAGGGGATATTTCCTCTCCACGGCGTAGGGGCCGGGGCACCTGACCGCCAGGAACGTGAGCCGGGCATGGGGGTGGGACAGGATCCGCACCGGTCCGCCGCCTTCCAGGGCTGCGTCGAGGAACTTCATGATCTCCGCGCTCGCCTGGGCCGCCGTCGGCACCGAGGTGAACCGCTGGCCGAGGTAGGCATCGCGGAACCGGTCGTGGGCATCCATGCCCTGGGCCAGTGCGGCGAACCGCCACGTGCCCACGGAGGACCCGAGCAGGAAGACCGGGCCGCTGCGTTGCATGAGCCACGAGGTGAAGATGGCCCTGTCAAGGCCGTCCAGGACGAGCCACTTGGGGCCGCCGGCCGCGCCGGCCACCACCTCCACCATGTCCGGGGTGAGCCCCTGCCGGGCGATGAGCGCCCGGGCCTTCGGGCCTGCATAGATGCTCAGGTTCCTCATAACCGCATCACGGATTCATACCCGTATGCTGCCGCGGTCGAGAACCGCCGGGTCGTCCTCGTCCATGATCCTGATGATGGACGCATTCATTCGCTCCTTCTGGGCCAGGTAGGAGGCCCTGTTCTTGTCCTGCACCCTGGCGAAGTTCATGACCACGGTCATGAGCTCTTCGTTCGGGCAGGCCTTCAGGACGATGTGGTGCTCCTCGCACTGGCTCCCCGTGAGCCTCGTCCCCAGGTAGTACATCTCGTCGAGCTTGTAGGCCGGGATGGCCTTCTTCACCATGGCCACCATCCCGGGCCAGAACGGGATGCCCAGGTCCACCTCGGGGAAGCAGAAGAAGCCGCGGTCGGACCGCATGAAGCGGAAGTCGAAGCAGCAGCACATGATGGCGCCGCCGGCAAAGGCATGCCCGTTGATGGCCGCGACGGTGGGCATTGGGTAGAGGAGGATCCTGCGGAGCAGGCCGCTCAGGGCATAGTTGAACGCCCTCATGCCCCCCGTGTCGCCCGCCTGCGCCATGGGCATGAGCCAGTCGAGGTCGATCCCGTTGCAGAAGATCTTCTCGTGGGCCGACCGCACCACCAGGACAGTGGCAGCGGTCTTATGCTCGATCTCGTCGAGGGCCTTCTGAAATGCACCTATGAACGCCATGTTCAGGCGGTTCTCGCCGCTGTTCATGGTGAGCACGGCCACGTGCCCGTCCAGTGCATGGTCCACAAGGGCCATGGTTCCCTCCTGCTTGGATGGTCTTCACAACGCCGGTCCATTATACAGGTGAAGAAAGGCCCCGTATAGGCAAATCGGGACCTGCTTTTTTTCTCACCTGCCTGGTTTGTGCATCTCGGCTTGTCGCCGGGGCGCACAAACCAGGCAGGCCAAAGCCGAAGGCGTTGCAGGGCATTTCGCCCCGACATGTACAACGGGTGGAAATGTCCCCCTCATACCTGTTGCCCCGCCCTGACACATCTGGTAGGCTCGGACGATCTGCGTATGAAAAGGGGGTCGGACCATGCTGATCAACAAAACCGCCCAGGAGGGTGACAGGGTGAAGGTGCACTACCGGGGCAGGCTGGAAGACGGGTTTGAATTCGACACCTCCGTGGGCGGCGAACCCCTCGTCTTCGTGATCGGCTCAGGGGAGGTCATCCCCGGGTTCGAAGGCGGTGCCCGGGGCATGTCGGTGGGCGAGCTCAAGACCGTCACCGTCGAGCCCGGGGAGGGCTATGGACAGCACCGGCAGGAGCTCGTCGTCGAGATGCCCCTGGAGTCTTTCCCCGAGGATATCGTGCCCGAGGTCGGCATGCAGCTCAAGCTCGTGGACGAGAACGGTGAGGAGGTCCCGGTGCTCGTGGTGAACGTGGACGAAGAGACGGTCACCCTCGACGCCAACCACCCCCTGGCAGGCATGACCCTGACCTTCGAGATCGAGCTGCTCGAGATCATCTAGGTAAAGGGTTCACGGTCATTGGAGGTTCTGCAGCGCCTTCGGCGCTGGCCTCCCTGATGTGTGCATCCCGGAAGAATCCCCGGGACGCACACATCAGGGAGGCCAGAAAAGACTTTTCCCCTCTCCCTTCTCACCTGATCCCGTAGTGCTCGATGAGCCACAGGCTCATCCAGGGCACATACGTGATGACCAGCAGCCCGGCAAGAAGGACGATGATGAAGGGTATGCACGCCCGGTACAGGTCCACCACGGGCTTGTTGAACCTGATGCACGAGATGAACAGGTTCATGCCGACCGGCGGTGTCAGGTAGCCTATTTCAAGGTTGGTCAGGAAGATGATGCCCAGGTGCACGGGGTTGATCCCGTAGCTCGTGGCTATGGGCACGATGAGCGGCACCACCACCACCAGGGCAGAGTAGATGTCCATGATGCAGCCCACCACGAGCAGGAAGACGTTCAGCGCGATGAGGAACGCCACCTTCGAGCCGATGTGCGCCTGGATGAAGTCCAGGATGTGCATGGGGATCTCCGCGTCGATCATGTAGGTGGTCAGCGCCAGGGCCGAGCTGAAGATGATGAAGATGGTGCCCACCAGCACCATGCTCTCCCGTATGATGGCGGGAAACTGCCTGATCTTGAGATCGCGGTGGATGAAGACCTCCACGAGGAAGGCGTAGGCCACCATGATGGACGCCACCTCGCCGAGCGTCACGAACCCTCCGAAGATGCCCACCACGAGGATGACCGGGATGAGGAGCTCCCACTTGGCGGCGTTGGTGGTCTGCACGATGTTCTTCAGCGAGATCGGCGTCCTGACGGTCTTCGCCCTGGTTGCGCAGAACGTGCTGTACAGGGCCAGGATGACGATCAGGAAGATCCCCGGGACGATGCCCGCCGCGAAGAGCTGGGTGATGCTGGTCTCGGCCACGACCCCGTAGATGATGATGGGCAGGCTGGGGAAGAAGAGCAGGCCGAGGCTGCCGGACGATGTCAGGAGGCCGAGGCTGAATTTCTCCGAGTACCTGCCCTTGAGCAGGGCCGGGAAGAGCAGGCCGCCCAGCGCGATGATGGTGACACCGGAGGCCCCGGTGAAGGCGGTGAAGGCCGCACAGGCTATGAGCGACACGATGGCCAGCCCGCCCGGCATCCAGCCGAGGACGGCCTGCGAGAAGTTCACGATCCTAACCGACGCCCTGCTCTCGGCCAGGATGAACCCGGCAAAGGTGAAGATGGGGATGGTGTACAGGACCGGGTTGTTGGAGAACTGGCTGTAGATGTCGACGATCAGCGCGGCGAACCTGATGTCGGAGAGGTGGAACCCGAGCAGGGCCAGCGACGAGAGGACCGCGAAGATGGGTGCGCCCAGGAAGGCCAGGAGCGCGATGCAGACGATGGCCGCCGTGACCATGGGCTCAGGCCTCCCTCGTGAACAGGGCCCTGAGGGACAGCATGCACCGCAGCGCGAACCTGAGCATGACCGCGCAGTATCCGATCGGGATGACGACCTCGAGGGTCCACACGGGGACATGGACCTGGTGGAAGAGTATGGATGTACCGGTGGAGTAATCCACCTGGATGAAGACGATGGATGCGTAGAGCAGGATGCCGCACATCACCGTGGTGAACAGCGAGGTTACGACCTCGGCGAAGCGCTTCATGCCGTCGGGCAGCATCCGGTACGCCACGTCGATCCTTATGTGCTTCCCCTCGCGCGCCGCGAGCCCCGCGCCGATGAAGGCGACCCAGAGCACCATGTGCCGCACGATCTCGGAACCGCCCGCGATGCCGGTGGAAAAGACGTCGCGCAGACCGACCTGGACGAGGACGAGCAGCACCATGGCACACAGGATGAACGAGACCGCGGCGTCCTCCACCAGGGCGATGGCCTTGAACAGGCCGTAGGATCGTCCCGTCGGGTACCCGCATGAAGGACATCTGCCTGAAGCGGTATCACTGAGCAGGGCGCCGCATGCGGGACACCTCATGGATCACTGCCCCTGATCGAGCCGGATGACGGTGGCGTCGGCGGGGTGTGACTTCCTGTACTCCTCCACCAGGGCCATGGTCCTGTCCAGGAGCCCGCGGGAGTAGAGCCTCCCCACGAGGCTCTCCCTGGCCTTTTTCGAGGCGTCGAAGACGTAGAGCATCTCCTTGTCCCTGATGTCGTACTTCACGATGGTGATGCCCGACTTGAGGAGCAGGTCGATGGACTTGGCATCCTCGTAGCGCGTTGCCTTCTCGATCTTGAGATGCTGGGCCGCGGCGACGTCCAGGATGGTCTTCTGGCTCGAGGGCGAGATCCTGTCCCAGATGTCCTTCTTCACGATGGTGGCGCCCAGGATGTTCGTGGACGGGTACCCGGTCATGTACCTGAACTTCGTGTACCACTGGAAGGCCACGGCGCCGAAGGGGGTGGAGTTCGCGCAGTCGATGAGGTTGGTGGACAGCGACGTGGCGACGTCCGAGATGGACAGCGACACGGGCGAGATGTCCAGGGCCTGGTACACCGCCTGGCTGATGGGCTCCCCTTCCAGGGCCCACCACTTCTGTCTCCTGGCCACGGCCAGGTCGGTCAGCGGCTCCTTCGAGAAGGTGTAGACGAACCCCAGGTCCATCCAGCCGAGCACCTTGTATCCCTGCTTCTCGAACAGCCTGTTCATCTCCGGCTGCAGCTTCTTGCGCACGTAGCCCACTTCATCGTAGTTCCGGAACACATAGGGTATCTCGGTGACCCGCACCTCGGGGACGATGAGCCCCAGGCCCGGGCCCATGAACCCGCCGCCGTGGAGCTGGCCGAGCTTGATCTTGCGCATGACGTCCTTCTCGTCGCCCTGGACGCCGCCCCAGTAGGTCTTGAACGCCACCTCGCCGTGCGTCTTCTCGCGGATCTGGTTGGCCAGCTCGTCGAAGGCCTTGGCCACGGCGGTGCCCTTGGGTGCGAGCGTGGCCATCTTGATGACGACCGTGGCGTCCTGTGCCGCCGCCGCAGGCGGCAGGCACACGGCCAGGCTGGTGATGACGAGCGCCAGGATTGTGTACGACAGTCTCTTCATGGTGATGTGCGTCCCCCTCGCCGTGTCAGAAATACATGTCGACATTGTCCAGCAGGACCCGTGCCTTGCGCTTGGCGACCTCGTTGGCAAAGGCCCGGTCGGGGAAGCTCTCGTGAGGGGTCGCGATGATCTCCTCGAGCGTCTTGACGAACAGGTCCCGGTCCTGGATCTGGTACGCGTAGAACTGTGCATAGAACAGCTGGATGAACAGGAGCTTCCTGCCTGAGATGGCGAAGGCCCTGTCGAAGTGCGCCTTTGCCTTGGCCGAGCTGTCGCCCATGATGGCGGGCTGCGCCGCGTAAATGGCCCCCAGCGCGGCATGGGCGCTGCCGTGATAGTAGGTTTCGTCGAGCTCGAGGACCCGTTGAAGCATGGCCTGGGCCTTGGGCATGTCCATGATGGCCTCGGGGCTGTCGAGGTTGATCGCCACCCATGCGAGCCAGCAGTTGGCCGTCCAGAACAGGGCAGGGACGTCACCCCTGTCATATTCGGAGAGATTCTCCCTGAACGCTGCCAGCTGGACGTTGAAGTCCTTCTCGAAGTCCTTCCCGCCGATGAGCGCCCTGGCCGCGTAGCCCCGCGCCTTCAGGTACAGGGCGCTCGCCCTGGGCTTGTCCGTGTCCTCGATGAAGGCGTTGGCATAGCCGAAGTTGGCCTCGGCAGCCTTGAGCAGGAGCTTTTCGCTCGGCGCCGAGAGGATGAGTCCGTCCATCTGGACCAGGAAGGCGGGAAGGGCGTCCCGCATCATGTCCACGTCGGTGTTGCGGTTCACCGCGATGTTCATGTCATCCATGATGGGGTCCATGGACCTGACGGCCATGGCCTTCATGGAACAGCCGCCCATGAGCGGGATAAGCAGGAACCACAGAAGGAACGCCGGTCTTTTCCCTCTCCCTGAAGTCATACGCACCCCTTTCATACAACCGGCACCGTGCATCGTCACACGCGAAGCATGCGCTGCCAATAACCTGCGAATAAAAAGATAAATTCAATCTTTTCCATTCTTGTGTCAAGGGGTTTCTCGGGAACGTGGGGCGAAGCACAGGGTTACTTTCCGTGGAGCGCTTTGCATCTCCTTTCGCCCAAGGCATGAAACCCGGGGCATGAAAAAGGGGACGGTCTCAAGTGACCGTCCCCTTTTCCGTGGCGTTCATGGGCCGTCAGGACTTGCTCTTTTCGAATTCCTTCATGAAGTCGGCCAGTATCCGGACACCTTCCATGGGCAGGGCGTTGTACATGGACGCCCGGATGCCCCCCACCGCGCGGTGGCCCTTGAGCCCGATGAGGCCCTTCTTGGAAGCCGCCGCGACGAACTCGTTGTCCAGCTCCTCGGACGGGAGCTTGAAGGGTATGTTCATCTTGGAACGCGAACCCTTGTCGACCGGCGCCTTGTAGAAGGAGCTGCTGTCGAGGATGTCGTAGATGAGCTTGGCCTTGGCGTTGTTGATCTTCTCCATCTCGGCGATTCCGCCCATGTCGGCGAGCCACGTGAGCACCTCGTGCACCACGAAGATGGCGCTCACCGGGCAGGTGTTGTAGCAGGAGTTGTTCTCCACGTGCGGCTTGTAGTTCAGCATGGTCGGCGTGTTCTCGGGGGCCTTGCCCACGAGGTCCTCCCTGATGATGACGCAGGTGACGCCTGCCGGACCCATGTTCTTCTGGGCACCCGCATAAACGATGCCGAACTTGCTCACGTCGATCTTCCGGGACATGATGTCCGAGGACATGTCGGCCACGAGCGGGACGTCCCCCGTGTCCGGGAAGGTCTGCCACTGGGTGCCGTAGATGGTGTTGTTGGAGGTGATGTGGCAGTAGGCCGCATCCTTGGTGAGCTTGAGCTCGGAGGCGGCGGGCAGCCTCGTGTAGTTCACGTCCTTGGTGGACGCCGCGACGTTCACCGTGCCGACGAGCTTGGCCTCCTTGATGGCCCGGGTGGCGAAATAGCCCGTGTCCACGTAGTCGGCCACCTTGCCCGCGTGCAGCAGGTTGATGGGGATCATGGCGAACTGCAGGCTCGCACCGCCCTGGAGGAACAGGATCTTGTAGTTGTCGGGGATCTCCATGACCTTCCTGAGGAGGTCGACCGTTTCGACGAGCAGCGCGTCGAACTGCTTGGAGCGGTGGGAGACTTCCATGACGGACATGCCGGTACCGGCAAAGTTCAGCACGGCCTTGCTCGTGCTCTCGAGAACGGGTTCGGGAAGAACCGATGGGCCTGGATTGAAGATGAAGACGTTTCTCATATGGAAATCGTGCCTCCTTACCGTGATTGATGGAAGCTCCTCTATACCAGCGAAGGGGGTTCACCGTAAAGGCATTTGTTTCGGTCCGCGGCTGCATGATGCAGAAGTCTCGGAAATGACTGCAGATGCAACCCGGGAAAAATGAATCATGGGTTTTCTCCCCGGGCGTGTCCCGCCGCAGACGCATTGACAGGTCACCGGGTCATGGGGTATGGTTATGAACGCTCATTCATTTGCTAGGACGGGCGGCCATCACGAGGACGCATGAGGCAGGAGACGACACCCGCACGCGGAACTCTCAAACCAGGAGGAACACTATGGAATTTTCACTGAGTGAAGAGCACAAGATGGTACAGGACATGGCGAGGAAGTTCGCCGATCAGGAGCTCAAGCCGAGGGCCGCCGAGATCGACCAGACTCACCGCCACAACGACGAGGTCCTCAGGAAGATGGCCGAGAACGGCTTCATGGGCGTCGCCATCCCGAGCGAGTACGGCGGGGCCGGTATGGACTACGTGGCCTATGCCCTGATCCTCACCGAGATATCCCGGGGGTGCGCCAGCACGGGCGTCATCATGTCGGTGAACAACTCGCTGTACGGCTTCCCGGTCTACACCTTCGGCAGCGAGGAGCAGCGCAGGAAGTTCAACACACCGGTGGCGTCCGGTGAAGCCCACGGCTGCTACGGGCTCACCGAGGCCAACGCGGGCTCCGACCCGGCGGGCATGAAGACGAGCGCCGTGCTCGACGGCAACTGCTGGATCATCAACGGCGAGAAGAAGTTCATCACCAACGGCAACATCGCCAAGTACGCGGTCATCGCGGCGGTGACGGACAAGACCAAGGGCTACAAGGGCATCACCCAGTTCGTCATCGACCTGGAGGAGACGGAAGGGTTCTCCGTGGGCAAGGTCGAGGACAAGCTCGGCATCCGCGGCTCGGGCACCTCCGAGCTCGTGTTCCAGGACGCCCGCATACCCAAGGACGCCATCCTGGGCGACCCGGGCAACGGGTTCCGGCAGATGCTCACCACGCTGGACTCGGGCCGCATCGGCATCGCCTCCCAGGCCCTGGGCATCGCCAAGTGCTGCCTCGAGGAGTCGGTGAAGTACTCCAAGGAGCGGGTACAGTTCGGCAAGCCCATATCCGACTTCCAGGCCATCCAGTTCAAGATGGCCGACATGGCCACCCGCATCGACGCGGCCGAGCTTTTGATCCTGCGGGCCGCCTGGCTCGAGAGCGAACACAAGCACTTCGAGAAGGAAGCCGCCATGGCCAAGATGTACGCCTCGGACGTGGCCATGTGGGCCACCGTTGAGGGAGTGCAGATACTGGGCGGCTACGGCTACGTGACCGAATACCCCATGGAGCGCCTCATGCGCGACGCCAAGATCACCCAGATCTACGAGGGCACCAACGAGATCATGCGGGTGGTGGTGGCCAGGAACCTCCTGGGCAAGAGATAGCGTTTCCAGGGGGCATGGGTCCCATGCCCCCTTCGTGTCTTCTAGTGGGCCTCGGCCCAGCTCGATCCCGTCCCGATGTCCACGTGGACGGGGACCGCAAGCGGGTAGGCGTTCTCCATCTCGTGTCTCACCAGGGCCTTGAGCTCGTCGATCTCGTCGAACGCGGCCTCGAAGACCAGCTCGTCGTGAACCTGGAGGACCATGCGGCTCTTCATGCCGGCCAGGTGCTCGTGGATCTTCACCATGGCCAGCTTGATGACGTCGGCCGCGCTGCCCTGGATGGGCGTGTTGATGGCGATGCGCCTGGCCCCCTCGCGCTCGTTGAAGTTGCTCGACACGATCTCGGGAATGCTCCTGCGGCGCCCCATGATGGTGGTGACGAAGCCGTCCTTCTCGGTCGACCGGGCGATGCCCTCCATGTATGCGCGCACCCCCGGGTACTTGGCGAGGTAGTTGTCGATGTAGCGCTTCGCCACGTCGCGCCTGATGCCGAGCTCGGCGGAGAGCTTGTGCGGGCCCATGCCGTACATGATGCCGAAGTTGATGGTCTTGGCCTGCCTGCGGTGGTTCTCGGTCACCTCGCCTGGGGCCAGGCCGAAGATCTCGGCGGCGGTGCGGGTGTGGATGTCGAGGCCCTTTTCGAAGGACTCCATGAGCACCGTGTCCCTCGTGATGTGCGCCAGGATCCGCAGCTCGATCTGGGAATAATCGGCGCTCAGGATCACGAAGCCCTCGGGGGCCGTGAACGCCTCGCGGATCCGCCGGCCCATGTCGGTGCGGATGGGGATGTTCTGCAGGTTGGGCTCGGACGACGAGATCCTTCCGGTGGCGGTCACCGCCTGGTTGAACCGGGTGTGCACCCGGCCGCTGTGCGGGTCGATCATCAGGGGCAGGGTGTCCACGTAGGTGTTCTTGAGCTTGGTGAGCATGCGCCAGTCCAGGATCATGGCCGGCAGCTCGTGTCTGCCCGCCAGGGCCTCCAGCACGGCGCTGTCGGTGGAGAAACCGGTCTTGGTCTTCTTCACCACGGGCAGGCCGAGGCCGGTGAAGAGGATCTCGCCGAGCTGCTTGGGGGAGTTGATGTTGAAGGGCTTGCCGGCCAGGGCGTAGACCCGTTCCTCCATGCCGGCGAGCTGGATGTCGATCTCCCTGCTGATCCGTCCGAGGAGGTCCGCATCCACGAGTACGCCGGAGGCCTCCATGTCGGCAAGGACGTACAGGAGGGGTATTTCCACCTCGGTGAACAGCCGGTCCACGCCGAGGTCCGCCATGCGGCCTGCAAGGGCTTCCTGCAGGGCCACGAGGCAGCCCGCATGGGTCGCCAGGAAGGAATCCGCCTCGTCCTCGTCGAGGTCCCCTGCGGGGCGAGCCTTCCTGCCCGAGCCGAGCAGATCACGGTCGCGCTGCAGGTCCTGGTCGAGATGGACCTTTGCCAGGTCCTCCAGGGTGGTCTGGCCCGTGGCAGCATCGCAGCAGTAGGCCGCCAGCATGGTGTCGAAGATCTCCGCGTTCACGGCAAGCCCCCTTCGCAGTGCCGCGACGAGGGCCTCCTTGGCGTCGTGCATGGCGAGGCGGGCACGGGGATGTCCCAGGACATCCAGGCACCTTCCGGGTTCGCGGCACACATAGACAGTGCCCCCGCTGGCCGCCGCGGAGCAGGCCCCCCCGAGCACGTGGAACCCGGCCGCACCCTCGATGGCGGGATTGCAGGCATGCTCGATGCGGCCCGCGAATGCGGGCCTTTCCTTGGGTTCGTTCCCGGCGAGCTCGCCGAGCAGTCCCCGGAACTCGAGCTCGGAGAAGAGCCGCACGAGCCTCGGCCGGTCCATCTCCCGCATGGCTATGTCGGGGTAGTCTACGGCCACGTCCACGTCACGGTCGAGCCTCACGAGGTCGAGGCTCAGCAGGGCCGAGTCCGGGTTGTTCCTGATCGCCTCCCTGGTCCTGGAATGGGGGATGGCATCGGCGTTCTCGATGATCCGGACGACGTGGCCGAGACGTGCCACCAGCTCTCTGGCGCCCTTCTCTCCGATGCCCGGCACCCCCGGGACGTTGTCCGAGCTGTCCCCCATGATGGCCAGCAGGTCCGCCATGTATTCAGGGAAGACCCCGTACTTCTCGTGGACCGCGTCCCTGTCGTAGAGCTTCTCCTTGAGCGTGTCCCAGACCAGCACGCTGTCATCGACGAGCTGCATGAGGTCCTTGTCCCCGGAGATGATGAGGACATCTGCCTCGGCCTTGAATCTCCGCGCGGCAGTGGCGATGATGTCGTCCGCCTCGAGCCCCTCCTTCCGGAGCATGGGGATGCCGAAGGCGTCGACCGTCTCGAGGATGTAGGGAAACTGGACCGCCAGTGCCTCGGGCATCTTCTGGCGGGTGGCCTTGTACTGCTCGAACTTCTCGTGGCGCTCGGTGGTACCCCTCGAGTCGAGCACGAAGCAGAGGTATTCGGGCCTCTTGTCCCTGATGAGCTTGAGCAGCATGCGGGACAGGATGTACACCGCATTCGTGGGCAGGCCCTTCGAGGTGGAGAGGTTCCGCATGGCGTAGAAGGCACGGTACACGTACGAGCTGCCGTCGATGAGGTAGACCGTTTTCCGTCCGGTCATGGCCTCGAAAGCCCCTTGTCCCCGCTGAGCCTCCACGCGCGGTAATCCTCGAGGATATGTGCGTGGTCGAAGGCGAGGTGCGGGAGGTTCCCGAGGTCGAAGACCTCGACCCGGGCCGCGTCGTCGCCTGCCCTGAGAGCCCCTTCACCCCGGGCCGTGAAGACCGTGGTGATGGTGTGCTGCCGGGGGTCGCGGTCGGGGTCGGAGTAGACCGAGAACATCTTCAGGTCGGCGAGCGTGAGCCCCGTCTCCTCTAGGGCCTCCCTGCGGACGGCCTGTTCCACGGTCTCGCCGTAATCCACGAAGCCGCCGGGCAGTGCCCAGCCGGGAGGAGGGTTCCTCCTGAGCACGAGCACGATGCCGCCTTCGTGCTCGATGATGGCGTCCACCGTGGGAACGGGGTTGTGGTAGGTCCTGATGCCGTGTCCGCAGGCCGGACAGGGTATTTCCTTGAGGACGGGCATCTAGAGGTCCTTCAGCGCGATGGTGACCTGCAGCCCGTCGGTGTCGTCCGCGCAGATGTCGGCATGCTCCCTGAGCGCACCGCACGCGTCGTCCACCTCGCGGCGGGATGCGTCGTCGAGCTTCATCTCGGGGCAGCCCAGGTGGATGATGCCGTTCTCCAGGGAGACCCGTATGGTCCTGCCCTTGTCCGTATGGTCCATGATGGCGTTGATGATCCCGGTGACCGCGCAGGACAGGGCATTGTAGTCCACCTTGGCGTAGCGGGACCGTGAGTTCAGCTGGATCTCGCGCTTCGTGTCGTGCTTGAAGCGCATGTCCGCCAGGAGAAAGTTGGTCTCCATCTCCAGGTATTCCCTGAGTTCCACCGAGGTGTACCCTTCGTTGACCATCTGGATCTTGTACCCGAGACCCTTGAGGATGGCATCGATCTTCTCGGCCCCCTCGAGGATGGAGGAGATGTCCTTGGTGTTCTTCTCCCTGAACGTGGCGAGATCCTCGTCGGAGAGCTCCCGGTAGGACTCGACCCGTTCCGTGCGGGACTGGATGAGCTGGGCCCTGCCCATGACCCACATCAGCGGGGTGTTCAGGTTGTGAACCACGCCCCCGAGCAGGGACCCCATGTGAGCGAGGATTCTGTCCTTCATGATTCCTCCATGAATGCACGATAGGCGAGGTAGGTGGCATAGACGTCAACCTTGGAGGAAAGCTCGAAAGGTGCGTGCATGGAGAGCAGCGGAGGCCCCGCGTCCACGATGTCCATGCCGTACTCGGCCAGGAACTTGGCGACGGTTCCGCCGCCGCCCTCGTCCACCTTGCCGAGCTCCCCGGTCTGCCAGGGGATCCCCTTGCGGTTCAGGACCGACCTGATCCAGCCCATGTACTCCGCATGGGCCTCGCTGGAACCCGCCTTCCCCCGCGACCCCGTGAACTTGGTGATGCACACCCCGTAGCCCATGCGGGCGGCATTGGTCTTCTCGTGCACCTCGGGATAGTCGGGGTCCAGCGCGCCGTTGGCGTCGCCCGAGATGGCCCTGCTCCTGAACAGGACCCGGGCCGGGTAGATGTCCTGCTTGAGTCTCTCCCCCAGCGCCCAGAGGACCTCCTCCACGAAGAGGCTCTTGGCGCCGGTATTGCCGTCGCTGCCGATCTCCTCCTTGTCCACGAGGAGCGTCATGGTGGTGTACGGCACCTTCCTGGCGTCGAAGATCGCGCTGAAGGCCGCCCAGGAGCATGCCCGGTCGTCCTGGCCGTAGGCGCCGATCAGCGACCGGTCGAACCCCACCTCCCGCGCCCGGCCCGCCGGAACCGCCTCGATGTCGGCGGAGGTGAAGTCCTGCTCCACGATGCCGTATTTCCGGTGCAGGAACTCCAGGATCCGTCGCTTGACCTTCTCGTCCTTGGCCCTGAGGTCGGGTCTGGAGCCGCAGATGATGTTGAGTTTCTCGCCCACGAAGGCGTCCTCGATCTTCTTGCCGTACTGTGCCTTGCCCGCGAGGTGCGGGAGCAGGTCCTCGATGGTGAAGCAGGGCTCGTCCTCGTCCTCGCCGATGACGATGTTCACCTGGCTGCCGTCCTCCCGGACCACGACGCCGTGTATGGCCAGCGGCCTGGCGAGCCACTGGTACTTCTTGATGCCGCCGTAGTAGTGGGTCTTGAGCATGGCCAGCTCGACATCCTCGTACAGGGGGTTGGCCTTGAGGTCGAGCCGGGGGCTGTCCAGGTGTGCCACCACGATCCTGATGCCGTCCTGGATGGGACGGGTGCCGGTCCTGCACAGGGCGACGGCCTTTCCCCGGTTCTCGATGCAGATGACGTTCTTGTCCAGCGAAGCCCTCTCGCTGATGTAGGAGACCGCTTCGCGCTCGGTCTTCACCTCGGAGAGGAAACGGATGTAGTCCCTCGCGTACCCGTCGATCCGGGCCTCCTTTCCCTGGAGCATGTCCCAGCCTGACCTCGGCTTGTGTTCGAGCGGGCTCTTTTCCGACGGTTTCTTTCTCGGCATCTTCATCCCCTGTCTGGTTCGAAGGATCCCGGAAGGGTTAGGAGAACCTTCCGGGTATTGTGCGGCTGCAGTGAGCGCACCTGGATCCCTGCAGGGCGCTCTTCTCGACGGCGAACCCCCTGCGGGAGACGATGAGCCGGCCGCAGTCGGGGCAGTAGGTGTGCTCGCCCTCGTGCCCCACCACGTTGCCAGTATACACGAAATGCAGGCCCTCGCTCAATCCGATTTCCCGCGCACGCTCCAGGGTGGACACCGGCGTGGGCGGTGCGCCGTCGTAGTGGTAGCGGGGGTAGTACCTGCTGATGTGCCAGGGGATGTCAGGGCTCACGGAGCCCAGGAAGGAGGCGATGTCCCGCAGCTCGGCGTCAGAGTCGTTCTCGCCCGGGATCACCAGCGTGGTGACCTCTATCCAGACGCCGGCATCGTGATAAGCCTGTATGGCCCCCAGGACCGGGGCGAGCCGTGCCGAGCAGAGCTTCCGGTAGAAGCGCTCCGTGAACGCCTTGAGGTCGATGTTGGCGGCGTCGATGACCCCCTTGAGATCGTGCGCGATGATGTCGGTGGAGGTGTAGCCGTTGCTGATCATGGTGTTGAACAGGCCCCGTTCATGCGCCTTGACCGCCGTGTCCAGGGCGTACTCCAGGTATACGGTGGGTTCGGTATAGGTGTACGAGATGCTCCGGCACCCGCTTTTCACCGCGGAGGCGACGACCTCCTCGGGGGGGAAGTCGTCCCCCGTTATGCGGCCCGTTTCGAGGGGGTACTGGGAGATGTCGCTGTTCTGGCAGAAGGCGCAGCGGAGATTGCACCCCACCGTGGCGATGGAAAAGGCCCTGGTGCCGGGGTAGAAATGGAACAACGGCTTCTTCTCGATGGGGTCGACGTTGGCGGCGATGCTCCGGCCCCACACCAGGGTGATGAGCGTGCCGCCGTAGTTCTTCCTCACCCCGCAGATGCCCACCTTGCCGTCGGCGATGAGGCAGCGGTGGGGGCACAGCGTGCACCGCACCTTGCCGCCGGAGGCCTCCTCCCAGAACCGGGCCTGTTGCATCTCAGTCTTCGTACCTCGCGCCCTTGTCCGCGGACAGGCTCATGCGCGCGTAGCGCTTGAGCACGCCCGTGAGCTTCTTCTTGGGCGGTTTCCAGGAACTCCTCCTGGCCAGGAGCTCCTTTTCGTTCACCCTCAGATCGAGCCTGCGCCCGGGTATGTCGATGCTGATCGTGTCCCCTTCCCGCACCAGGGCGATGGGTCCCCCTTCGGCCGCCTCCGGCGAGCAGTGCCCGATGGCGGCGCCCCGCGTGCCGCCCGAGAACCTGCCGTCGGTGACGAGGGCCACGTCCCTGTCGAGGCCCATGCCGGCGATGGCCGAGGTGGGGGTGAGCATCTCGCGCATGCCCGGCCCCCCCTTGGGGCCCTCGTACCGGATGACCACGACGTCGCCCTTCCTGATGCCGCCTGCCAGGATCACCTTGACCGCCTGCTCCTCCGAGTCGAAGACCCGGGCCGGGCCCGTGCGTTTCATCATCTCGGGGAGCACGCCCGACTGCTTCACCACCGCACCGTCAGGGGCAAGGGACCCCCGCAGGATCGCGATGCCCCCCTCGGCGTGATAGGCCTTCTTGATGGGCCGGATGACCTCGTCGTCCAGCACGGATGCCTTCTTGAGGGTTTCGCCCAGGGTCCTGCCGGTTACGGTCATGACCTTCGTGTCGAGCGCCTTGATCTCGGTGAGCCGCTTCATCACTGCCTGGATCCCCCCTGCCCGGTACAGGTCCTCGAGGTGGTGGGGTCCAGCCGGTGAGAGGGAGCACAGGTGGGGGACCTTGGCACTCATGGCGTTGAAGTCGTCCAGGTTCAGCCCGACGCCTGCCTCGTAGGCGACCGCAGGCACGTGGAGCACCGTGTTGGTGGAGCAGCCCAGGGCCATGTCCACGGCGATGGCGTTGGCAAAGGCCTTCGGGGTGGCGATGTCCCGGGGCCGGATATTCTTCTTGAGCAGCTCCATGACCTTCATGCCCGCGTGCTTGGCCAGCCTGATGCGCTCCGCGAACACCGCGGGGATGGTGCCGTTGCCCGGCAGGCCCAGGCCGAGGGCCTCGGTGAGGCAGTTCATGGAGTTGGCCGTGAACATGCCCGAGCAGGAGCCGGCGCCGGGGCAGGCGCAGCCTTCGAGTTCGACGAGCTCGGATGCGGTCATGGTGCCTGCCTTCACCCTGCCCACGCCCTCGAAGACGCTGATCAGGTCGACGGGTTTTCCCCTGAGCGAGCCAGCCAGCATGGGGCCTCCCGAAACCACGATGCACGGGACGTTGAGCCGCAGCGCTGCCATGAGCATGCCCGGCACCACCTTGTCGCAGTTGGGGATGAAGACCAGGGCATCGAAGGCATGGCCCATGGCCACGAGCTCGATGGAGTCGGCGATGATCTCGCGGGAGGGCAGGGAGTAGTGCATGCCTGCATGGTTCATGGCGATGCCGTCGCAGATGCCGATGACCGAGAACTCCATGGGCGTGCCGCCCGCGACGCGGACGCCCGCCTTCACGGCGTCTGCCACGGAGCGCAGGTGGATGTGTCCCGGGATGATCTCGTTGGCCGAGTTGACCACGCCCACGAAGGGACGGCCGATCTCCTCGTCGGTGAAGCCGTTGGCCTTGAGCAGGGAGCGGTGGGGGGCCTTCTCGATGGCCTTCTTGGTCTGGTCGCTTCGCATGGGCCTTCCTTTCGTTCTGAGAGTGGGATGGGGTGAAAGTATGGCACTAATGGGGGCGGTTTTCAAGGGGTCCGGTGCGCGGGGCACGGAGCTGTACGGGGGATTGCCGCTTCAGGGTGTCTCATCGAACCGTCGTGATTTTTCAAGCTGGTACCCGAGGATGCCCAACCCCGTGTCCGGACAGGAGGGTGAATGGGGGGAGAAGCGAGGGACAGCGGGGCAGGAAGAACACAAGAAAGGCCGCCCTGCCATCTCAAGGCGGCCTCTCGAGTAAATCCTGTGCGTGCTGGGGCTCTACGATCCTGGCGTCAGTCCGTGAACGTTACCGCATGCAGGTCGTCTATCGTTTCCAGGGTATCCACTATGGTTCCGTTCTCCACATCCACTACGAGCAGGTTTCTCGGCCCCGACGTGTAGCCCATCGTACTCCATGTCTCGTCAATGCCGTAGTAAAGCCCTGTTTCAGGGTCAAAGTCCCCATGATGCGCCATCACCCCGATACTGGTCAGATAGGTCGGAGCACCGGTGGCAGTATTCATTCTATAGATATTGCCATTATAGTTGACAAAGATGAGGTTGTCGTCATTGTCGAAGTCCAGTCCATGCTCCGCCGTACCCAGCCCCGAGTTACCCACGACCGTGACCGTTCCGGCGGCGGCGTTCACCCTCACCAGATCGTCGCCGTTCTCGGTCCAGGCGAACATCTCTCCTTCAGAGTTGACTGTCGGGTTATTCACCAATCTCCCCGCCCCGGTGCCGATGGGAGTCCCTTCGCCCGTGTTCGTGTTGATTTCTATGAGCCCGTTTTTGAAGGAAGGATCGGTATTGCCGGTGGTCCCGTAGAGAGTATCGTTCTCCTTGTCGTATTCGAGGCCGTTCACGTAGTAGCCGACGGGGCCGATCTCTTCGACCAGGTCGCCATCCTTATCGAGACTGACCAGGATGCTCGAGCCAAGCGCGTTGGTGCCGACCGTCACGCCGTATATGACAGCATTTATGTCCTCTTCCTCTGGTGTATTTTCTGTGTAACTTTCAGTGTAGGTCTTGTCGCCGTCCATGCATGATCAGAGGATGAACACTACGATCATCAGGGGGGTTGACCATTTCAGTATCTTCACGACTACCTCCTCCTATATAGGATTCTTCAAGCTAACATTTGTCACGGTTGACGAGTGCATACTAAGGAGAATTCCTTGCCAAGTCAATCGTTGACATAGCCGGAAAGCAACGAAAATGGGGTCAGAGTCGATTTTCTCCTCCCTTGACAGGGAGC
>Ga0116143_10002166_pt1 | contig 21885 bp, 19 predicted proteins | sample AD_UKC034_MetaG_FD_89745 | JGI IMG/M metagenome (GOLD analysis project Ga0116143, IMG submission 89745) | Active sludge microbial communities of municipal wastewater-treating anaerobic digesters from USA - AD_UKC034_MetaG | ecosystem: Engineered > Bioreactor > Anaerobic > Digestate | place: USA...
TGGGCATTTTTACCATGGATGATGATGTGGGACCGGGTCTTCCCTTATGGATGCCCAACGGCACCATTATCATTGAAGAATTGGAGAAATTAGCAAAGGAAACCGAATTGGCCGCCGGTTACAAAAGAGTAGTAACTCCGCACATTGCGAAAGAAAGTATGTACCTGACCAGTGGTCATCTGCCTTATTATGCCGACAGTATGTTTCCCCCAATGGAAATGGATGGGGAAAAGTATTATCTCAAGGCAATGAACTGTCCGCATCATCATAAGATTTTTGATGCAGAGCCCAGGAGCTATAAAGACCTTCCTTATCGTATAGCCGAATACGGCACCTGTTACCGCTATGAGCAAAGCGGGGAATTATTCGGGTTGATGAGGGTTCGTTGTTTGCATATGAATGATGCACATATCTATTGCACCAAAGAACAGTTTGCACAGGAGTTCAAGGCGGTAAATGATATGTACCTGAAGTACTTCAAAATATTTGGTGTAGAAAAATATGTGATGCGCCTGTCATTGCATGATCCGGCAAAATTGGGAGAGAAATATATCAATGAGCCTGAACTTTGGCTGGAGACAGAGGAATTAGTAAGAAGTGTATTAATCGAAACAGGAGTACCTTATGTAGAAGTGAAAGGCGAAGGAGCCTTTTATGGCCCTAAGATCGATGTACAGATTTGGAGTGCTATAGGCCGGGAGTTCACCCTTGCTACCAACCAGGTAGATTTTGCCCAGGGACGACGCTTCAAACTCAGTTTTACCAATCAGCATAACCAGCCGGAAGTTCCTTTGATCATCCACCGGGCTCCTCTTGGAACTCATGAACGTTTTATCGGGTTTTTGCTGGAACACTATGCAGGAAAATTCCCGCTATGGCTGGCACCTGTTCAGGTGAAAGTGTTGCCAATAAGTGATAAATTCATTGACTATGCCAGGGCTGTATCAGATAAACTGAAAAAAGCTGATATTCGTAGCGAAGTAGATGACAGGAATGAAAAGATTGGTAAGAAGATCCGCGACACTGAATTAATGAGAGTGCCTTATATGTTGGTAGTAGGAGAGAAAGAAATGAATGAAAATAAAGTAGCAGTAAGAAGGCAGGGCAAAGGTGATGCAGGCGTTAAAACTATTGATGAATTTTTGACTGAGGCAGTCGGAGAAATAAAAGAACGCAGCAGCGAATAAACCGTATTTTAGCAAACCCGAATCCTGATCGGGATATCTAATAGTAAAACAAAATGCTCATCTGCAGGAGAAAGAGCTTCACACAAAAAAAATAAATGGCAGTACCACAAAAACCCGGAGGAGGGTTCAACAGGCCACCAGGAAGCGGGGGATTCAAACCCGGAGGTGGTGGATTCAACAAAGGCGGTTTTAACAGGGGCAGGTTTGCTCCCCGCAAAGAAGCAGAACACCGTATCAATCATTTCATCCGTGTACCACAGGTGAGATTAGTAGGAGAAAATGTAGAAGTTGGTATTTACAGTACACCCGAAGCATTGAAGATGGCGCAGGATCAGGGACTTGACCTGGTGGAAATTTCACCTACTGTTGATCCACCTGTTTGCAAGATCATCGATTACAATAAATTCCTTTACGATAAGAAGAAGAAAGAAAAAGAGATGAAAGCGAAAAGCAAAGTCTCTGAAGTGAAAGAAATCCGGTTTACTCCCAATACTGATGATCATGACTTTGATTTTAAAGCAAAGCATGCCATAGAATTTCTTAAGGATGGTAACAAAGTAAAAGCTTATGTACAGTTTAAAGGTCGTGCCATCCAGTTTCAGGACAGGGGACAGTTACTATTATTAAAATTTGCAGAACGCCTTGCAGAAATTGGTGTGTTGGAAAGCATGCCCAAAATGGAAGGAAGAAGAATGCTGGCTATGTTTGCACCGAAAGGGAAAAAGAAAGCCTGATATTAAAAATTGATTTGATATGAACCCGTCCATAATAAGGACGGGTTTTATTTTTCCAGCATCCTGTGTTCATTTTTCTCAGAAAAACAATCGATATAAAATTCAACGATTATAAATGTTGAGCCGTCCCTTTACGTATCTTGAGCACATTAAAACTGATATTTATGCATTTCATTTACAAGTTATCATTTTCATTTTTATTCTTTGCAGGCCTGTCGCTGGCAGCATTTGCGCAACAGCCACCCGCCGGAGCAAGACCTGATACAACCAGAAGGCCGGGAAACGGGCCCGGAACAGGAACTTCAACAGGTCCAAAAGCGTATAAGGATGTAATTACCGCAAAAGCTATATCAGATGCTGGTCTTTTTGCAGTACATAAAGTGGAGGACAAATATTTTTTTGAAATACCTGATTCGCTTTTTGAAAGGGATATTCTTGTAGTTAACAGGCTTTCAAAAGCAGGTGCGGGAATGAGAATAGGGGGGTTTGCTGGTTATGCAGGTGATCCCATTAGCCAAAATGTAATACAATTTCAAAAAGGTCCAAAAAACAAAGTATTCCTCCGGAATATTTCGTTTGCTGAATATACAAAAGATTCTACTTCTTCGATGTACACGGCAGTAAAGAGATCAAATATTCAGCCGATAGCTGCTTCGTTTGATATAAAGGCTCTTGGTAAAGATTCTGCAGGTGTGGTGATTGATGTGACAGACTACATCAACGGCGATAATGATATTCTATTTTTCGGCAGTGGTGCAAAAACTACTTACCGTATCGGGTCCATACAGCCTGACAAATCATACATTGAAAATGTAAGATCATTTCCTATTAATGTAGAAATCAAAACAGTGAAAACCTATGGTCGTACACCGGCTCCTTCAGGAGGCTCTTCTTTTGGTCAAGCTGTACCTGGTGGAAATCTCACTGTAGAAATCAATAGTTCATTAGTGCTTTTACCAAAAGTGCCAATGCAACCGAGGTATTTTGATAAAAGAGTAGGGTATTTTGCCGTCGGCTATACTGATTATGATGCAAATCCGCAGGGTGTCGAAAACATTATTATGATTAAAAGATGGAGACTGGAACCAAAGGATGAGGACATGGATAAATATAAAAGAGGTGAACTGGTAGAGCCTAAAAAACCGATCATCTTTTATATTGATCCTGCAACACCCAAAAAATGGGTGCCTTACCTGATACAGGGTGTGAATGATTGGCAGGCTGCTTTTGAAAAAGCCGGATTCAAGAATGCTATTATAGGTAAAATTGCTCCCACCAAACAAGAGGACAGCACCTGGAGCCTTGATGATGCCCGGAATTCTGCTATCGTTTATAAACCATCCAATATTTCCAATGCCAGCGGCCCAAGTATCTCCGACCCCCGCAGTGGTGAGATAATGGAAAGCCATATTAACTGGTACCATAACATTATGGAACTGCTCAGGGATTGGTATTTTATACAATGCTCCCCTTCAGATGCCGGTGCCCGGAAAATGGTTTTTGATGATGAACTGATGGGACAATTAATACGCTTTGTATCATCTCATGAAGTAGGCCATACGCTGGGTCTTAGACACAATTTTGGATCAAGTTCTACTGTTCCGGTTGAAAAACTTCGTGATAAAGCATGGGTGGAGGCTAATGGTCATACACCATCTATTATGGACTATGCCCGATTCAACTATGTGGCGCAACCCGAAGATAATATTTCAAGAAAAGGATTATTTCCCCGTATCGGTGATTATGATAACTGGGCTATCGAATGGGGTTACCGTTTATTTCCTCAGTTTAAAGATGCAGAAAGTGAAAAAGGTCATGTCAACAAATGGATAATTGAAAAACTGAAAAACCGCAGGCTTTGGTGGGGTGATGGAGAAAGTAACCAGGATGATTCTCGTAATCAAACAGAAGACCTGGGTGATGATGCGGTAAAAGCCGGTATGTATGGTATTAAAAATCTGCAACGAATTGTTCCAAACTTAATGCAATGGACAAAAGAGGAAAATAAAGATTATACCGGTTTACAGGGCATGTATGAACAAGTACAGGGACAATTTATACGTTACATGGTTCATATTGCCAGAAATGTAGGTGGTCTTATGCTAACGCCTAAAATGGCAGAAGAAAGCGGACCAGTCTATGAAACAGTTTCGGAATCAAAACAAAAAGAAGCAGTCGATTTCCTGAACAAAAATTTGTTTACCACTCCCACATGGCTGCTGAATAATGATATCCTGACCCGTACAGGACTTAGCGGCACTACGTTGGTTGGGCAGGTTCAGGATGCAGCATTGAACAGGTTATTAAATAGCCGCACTTTTAATAAACTTATTGATGCAGAAGCCCTGCTTGGAAATAGTACCTACCAGCTAACCGAGCTTTTGTCTGATCTCAAAAAGGGTATATGGTCTGAACTGGCCTCTGGAAAAACAACTGATATTTACAGACGCAACCTGCAAAAATCATATATAACAAGTTTAATCAGTCTTCTCTCACCACCTGTAAGTAGTTCTCCGGCTCCCGGATTTACCATTACTATTGGCGGTCTAAATGATAAATCGGATGCGAAGAGCATTATCAGGGCTCATTTAGTAACACTTAGAACAGAAATGAACACTTCGGCAGCAAGGGCTACCGATCTCGTAACAAAATATCACCTGCAGGATCTTGCTTATAGAATATCTAAAGCTTTGGATCCCAAATAATAACAGAATAGTTGAAAAAAAAGTAGGCGAAGTGGGGCATTAAAAGAATGTCCCACTTTTTTGTGGATTATGTTTTGAGTGAACGCATTTCAGGCTTATCTTTGCAACCCGTTAAAAAACGGTAGTTCTTAAAAAGTCCTGAATTTGCAGGGCAAAGATTGCCTGAAGAGGTTCGAAAAAGGTCCCCCTGTGGGGAATGCCTCAAGGGTGTAATATTAAATACTGGGTAAAATGCCTAAAGTAAAAACAAACTCCAGTGCCAAAAAGCGTTTCAAAGTAACGGGCACAGGAAAGATCATGCACCAAAAGAGTTTCAAACGTCACATCCTGACAAAGAAATCCAAAAAACGTAAGCGTAACATGAGAATGGACGGAACAGTTGCAAAATCACATATTGATTTTGTAAAACGCCTATTGAGACTCAAGTAAGATACTGCTTGCGATTCCGAATTTTAATTTTAACTCTAAACTTTTTAAGATATGCCTCGTTCAAAAAATGCAGTGGCCTCTAAAGCCCGCCGCAAAAAAATATTAAAACAAGCCAAGGGATTCTATGGCAAACGTAAAAATGTATTAACCGTAGCCAAGAACGTAGTAGAAAAGGGTATGACCTATATGTTTGTAGGCCGTAAGCTCAAGAAAAGAGAATATCGTTCATTATGGATTGCCCGTATCAATGCCGCTGTTCGTGAAGAGGGAATGACCTATTCTGAATTTATCAATAAACTACAGAAAAAAGGTATTGAACTTGACCGTAAGGTACTGGCAGACCTGGCGATGAATAACCCGGAAACTTTTAAAAGCCTGGTTACTTCAGTAAAATAAGCTGGAAAATTATTTTTCAATAAAAAGAGCCCTGCAATGCAGGGCTCTTTTGTTAAAGAGCGAAGACTAATTATCTCCTAATATGATGATCAATGCATATATCACACCCGGAAGCCAAAATAATAATGTAAGTAAAAGGCTTATCCAAAATCTGTTATTGATCTCTCCTTCATGCAGGTAAACAGCTAACGGTGGCAGAAGGATGGCTAATATAACCAGCAATAGTGTATTAGTGTCTGCCTCTCTGCCAGCTTTCTTTGCAGACTTGTACGCCTTGATTTCCTTTTTTACTTCCTTCCCTAATTGTCTTCTTTCTTTTTTTGAAAGATTTTTAAACTCATCAACCGCCGCTTTTACTTTCGCAGGATCTGGCTCGGTAGTTAAAGAAACGGGGTGAATAACAAGTGCCGCAGAAGAATAATTTACTGAAGTGCCAATAATCAGAAATGCAAGCAATACTAACAGATTCAATCTCATAATAATTGTTTTTGGGTTTAGCGATGAATAAATAATCAGCAGCCAATAATGTGCCGGAAGTACAAAAATAAACCCGCACAAGGCGGGATTATTCTAAAATATATCAACAAGTGTGAATTGTTACATAATATCCATTGCTTTTACAAAGGCCGTAGTTTGAAAAGGGAGTATCAATGTCAGCCATTCCCAGTGGGAATAAATAGCAAAAATCAGTGCGGCAGTAGATGCAAAAAAAACTAACCACCAAAGGCCTCTATACTTTTTTGTTTGCTCCATTTTTAAAAATTTTATGCAAAAATAGGGTGGTAGAAGTAAATCAAAAAAACAGTTTTTAATGACCATGCTTCCTCTTCCTGAGAGCAAATGGAATTGCCACCAATGCACCTGTTAGGGCTATAACCCACTTGATCACAACCATAATATGATATTTCTGAAATTCATCTTCCAATACCGGATCATTTAACCATTTGAATAAATAACCGTTTTCCTTTATGTCGCAGTAAAAGGCAATTACTTGAAGAAGTGCTATAACAATAAGCACTCTTTTTAAAATAATACTTCCTGATTTTTGACTTCCCATCATACAAAGTGCCGCTATCCCGGGATAAACACCGGTCATGAAAGCATAATCAAAATACAGGTGGTAGCTAAGTATTATTTGAACCTCATGATCAAGCCCCGTTAGTATCTCCTGTACTTTTTCGAGAGGATATGATATTTCGAGCCCAATGATTGTAAAGGATGTTCCCCTATACAGAAATTGCGGCTCCATCCATTTCATGCAAAATGCGGTTCCGGCGAAAAGTCCCAGGCATATCAAAAAAATGGTTTGCCATCCTTTATAATTTAAAATCATACCGTTGTGGGTTTTTTTTTGAAAAAAATCATTTAAATGTCGATAGCAATGGCTATTTTTTCTACTTTCGTTATAATGTGTCGAAAAAACACAATAACTTGCTTTTAGAATCTCAGAACTAACGATTGTGATAAAAATACAGTTTTACTTACGCTTTCATACCCGTTACGGGCAAAGTATATGGATTACCGGTAATGCAGATGAACTGGGAAACAATGATCCATCAAAGGCTATTGCAATGAATTATCTTAACGATGAATTCTGGCATGGCAGCATAGAAATTAATCGAAAAAATGCACCCAAAAATATTGTCTATAAATATATCTTGAAAAATGAAGACGGAGAACTGTTGTTCGAATGGGGGCATGACAGGAATATTTCTTTACTAAAAGACATTTCAGAGATAACTACATCAGACATATGGAACCATGCGGGTGAATATGAAAATTCTTTCTTTACTGCTCCATTTAAAAATGTTTTACTTAAAGAAGATCACTCAAAAATAAAAGCTGATTCTGATAAAGACCCCACACATATTTTCAGGGTCAAAGCTCCTTTATTAAAAAAAGGCGAAGCTCTTTGCCTGTTGGGAAGCAATTTAAAATTAGGTGATTGGTCAACCGATAAACCTATGCTGCTTGGGAAAAATGGTGATTGGTGGGAGATAAAATTGAACTTGTTGGAATGCAGTTTTCCAATCGCTTACAAATATGGCATATATAATACCAAAGAGAAAAGTTTTACTGTTTTTGAAAATGGTGATAACAGGATTTTGTATACGGATGCTGCAAAAAAGAAACTGAGCATACTACATGATGGATTTGTACAATTGCCTAATGACACATGGAAGGGTACCGGTGTTGCTATCCCGGTATTCAGTTTAAGAAGTAAGAGCAGCTTTGGTGTAGGAGAGTTTACTGATATAAAGCTGCTGGTTGACTGGTCAAAAGCAACTGGGTTGAAACTAATTCAGTTATTGCCAGTAAATGATACAATTGCTACTAACAGCTGGCTTGATTCGTATCCATATGCTGCCATTTCAGCATTTGCATTACACCCTTTATATATTAACCTTTCAAAAGTTGCCGGAAAAGAATATTCGGGTCAGCTTATTTCTTTAAAGAAGAAACAGAAACAGTTAAATGAACTACCCGTTGTTGATTATGAAACAGTAATCAAATTCAAGCTTTCTGTAATGAAGGAACTTTATGATGTGATGGGAACTGATTGCTTTGAAACTGATGATTATAAACAGTTTCATAAAGATAACAGGCATTGGTTACAGCCATATGCAGCTTTTTGCTATTTCAGGGACAAATACCGTACATCTCATTTCAGTGAATGGAAGGCAAACAGCACATACAAAAAAAATGACATAGAAAAACTATTTGCGGCTAATTCTTCCACAGCAAAGCAGGCAGGATTCTATTGTTTCATTCAATATCATTTGCACCTGCAGCTAAAAGATGCTGTTGATTATGCTCATAAAAAGGGGATCGTTATCAAAGGGGATATCCCTATTGGAATTTACAGAAATGGTTGCGATGCGTGGATGGCCCCTCAGTTATACAATATGGATTGGCAGGCGGGGGCGCCACCTGATGATTTTACTGCAATCGGCCAAAACTGGGGCTTCCCAACTTACAACTGGAAACGGATGCAGGAAGATGATTTTTCCTGGTGGAAGCAGCGGTTTGAACAAATGAGCAATTACTTCGACGCTTTCAGGATAGATCATATACTGGGCTTCTTCCGTATCTGGAGTATCCCTTCTGACGCAGTGCAGGGTATTATGGGAAGATTTGTTCCCTGCCTTCCTGTGCATATCAATGAATTTGGCGAAAATGGTATCTGGTTTGATTATCAACGGTATTGCCGCCCTTTCATTACTGACGAAATACTTTATGACCAGTTCGGAGATCGGTCAGCTGTAGTAAAAGAAAATTTTCTGGTACCAAACGATTTTGGCAGCTATGATTTAGCCCCAGCTTATAAAACACAAGTACAAATCGAAAACCATTTCTCACAACTTGAAGAAACTGAGGAAAATGAAACAATGAAAATGGGTCTTCTTGACATGGTTTCAAATGTCATCCTCTTTGAAGAACCGGGCTCTCAAGGCCAGGAGTTTCACTTTCGAATATCGATGGAAAAGACTTATTCGTATCAACACCTGATTCCCCATGTTCAAGAAAAATTAAAGGCTTTATACATCAATTATTTTTTTAGAAGGCAGGACGATTTCTGGTTCAAAGAGGCAATGCACAAACTACCGCAATTGAAAGCTGCAACAAATATGCTTGTCTGTGGCGAAGATCTTGGCATGGTACCACATTGCGTACCGGAAGTAATGCAGCAGTTAGGCATTTTGAGCCTGGAAATACAGCGAATGCCAAAAGACCCAAAGAAAGAATTTTTTCATCCTAATGACGCACCTTACATGTCTGTCATTACTCCCTCTACACATGACATGAGTACTATCCGCGGATGGTGGGAAGAAAACCGTGAAAAGACACAACAATTTTACAATCATGTTATGGGGCAGTGGGGTGATGCTCCTCAATTCTGTGAAGCCTGGATCAACAGGGCCATAATCATGCAGCATCTTTATTCCCCCGCCATGTGGAGCATATTTCAGTTACAGGATATTCTTGGCATGAGTGAAACTCTCCGCAGAGAAAAACCACAGGAGGAAAGAATAAATAATCCGGCCAATCCGAAAAATTATTGGCAATACAGAATGCATATAACTTTAGAAGACCTGATAAAGGAAAAAGAGTTCAATGAAGAATTGAATGGATATGTGGTGAATAGCGGAAGAGGATAAGTTATATTTGTTGCTATGAAAGTTCAATACTGGCCATTCAATTTAAAGTTCCGTCATCCATTTACCATTTCAAAAGGTACTAAGACACATCAGCCTACTCTTATCGTTCAGCTTGAGCATATGGGAATTATAGGGTATGGCGAAGCTCCGGCAATTGCCTATTATAATATCCCCGTTGAAAAAATGATTGCCGACCTTGAGGCTAAAAAGAGTTTTGTAGAAAAATTTGCCTTTACAGAACCCGAAAGATACTGGCACTACCTGCATCACTTATTTCCACAAAACAATTTTCTTGTTTGTGCCCTGGATATTGCAGCATGGGATATGTATGGGAAATTAAAAGGAAAAAAATTGTACGAGCTATGGGGAGGTGACACTGCCAGGAATCCGATCTGCGATTATACTATCGGAATAGACAGCATTGATAAGATGGTAGCCAAAATGAAAGAAAAACCCTGGCCAATATATAAGATAAAAGTAGGTACCGCTGATGATATTGCTATAGTAAAAGCATTGAGAGAAAATACTGATGCTACACTAAGGGTTGACGCAAATGCCGCCTGGAACCTTGAAACAGCCTTGTCTCTTATTCCACAATTGGAAGAACTGGGTGTGGAGCTGGTAGAACAACCGCTAGCAAAGGATGACTGGGAAGGTATGAAAGTGCTCTTCAGGGAATCTTCGTTGCCGCTATATGCAGATGAATCCTGTGTATTTGAGCAGGATGTAGAAAAATGTTCTGGTCACTTTCATGGAATTAACATCAAACTCACCAAATGTAGTGGTATCACTCCCGCAAGACGCATGATTCAAAAAGCAAGAGAACTTGGTATGAAAGTAATGATAGGCTGCATGAATGAATCAACAATTGGTTCTGCAGCTATTGCTCATTTACTTCCTTTTATTGACCATGTAGATATGGATGGCCCATTGTTGCTCGAAGAAGACCTTGCTACCGGAATTTCTTATGATTATGGAAAAATATCTTGTTCAGAAGACCCGGGCTTAGGGATCACCTACAAAGGGTTGTTTCATAAATAAAAAGGCGCTGATAATTACCTCAGAGTTGCAATTTTTTCTGTGCCTGAATTCAAAAAATTAGCCCCTCTGATACGAATCGGGCTTCAAACCGTCATTTATATAGAGACAAAGAGGTACTCCCTCAGAAATGGGTTGGTACTATTTCCTTGGAATAACAGTAGAGTACAAACTAAATGCTTCCAGCAGCCTTTTGGGGGCTCATACTGACAAAAAGGTCATTGCCAGCCAGCGTTGTCCCAGAAATATTGCGTTCTAAGGGCATTTTTTATTCCCAAATAGTGCACTACAAACTAATCTTTCCCGTTTTAGAAAGGTCAAAGGCTGACATCGGCCTCAAATTTGTTCTTAGACGAATTATAATAGTTATGAAGAAATTCCACCTTTTTACCATCTTTTGTCTATTGACAACTGCGCTTTTTTCCCAAAGAGTCCATATTGGGCTGTTTGGCGGTGTATCCGCTTATAATGGAGATCTGACCGACAAAATATACCCTAAAAAAGTAACTAATGGAGCTATCGGTATTACCGGCAGCTATGAACTGACTGACCAGATATTACTCAGGGCAGGACTTACCTACAGTATTGTGGGCGGAGCAGACAGGTATAGCAGCGATCCCGAATTAAGATTAAGAAACCTTTCATTTGAAACATCTGTTACCGAGTTCAGTGTAGTCGGAGAGTATTATCTCTTCAATTTATATGACCGGAAATACTCTCCTTATGTATTTGGAGGCTTGGCTATTTACAAGTTCAATCCCTATGCATATGATGCCGGTAATCAAAAGGTTTTTCTTAAACCATTAAGTACAGAAGGACAGGGGTTGGCAGGTTATCCGGACAGCAAGCCTTACAATCTTACACAGATGGCCCTGCCTTTTGGAGGAGGTGTTAAGTTCGCTATTACCGACAATCTAAGGATAGGGTTAGAGCTTGGTATCAGAAAACTTTTCACAGATTATCTTGATGATGTCAGCGGTAATTATGTTGACGAACTTGATCTGCTGACTGCAAAAGGGCAACAGGCTGTTGATATGGCTTATCGTGGAGATGAGGTATCCGGGGGCAGTTTGTTCTTTCCTGCCAAGGGTGCACAACGGGGTAGTCCTAAATTCAAAGACATGTATTATTTCACCGGTATTCATCTTTCATATCGTCTTGGTTCGAACGGTGGGGGATTTGGTGGTAGTGGAGGAAAAAGCCGTACAGGTTGCCCGGTTAACGTCTATTAATGTTCCCTCCGGTTTCTGAACCATTTGTGGCAGGCTGTGTTGTACATTTGCACCGCTTTATACTACAACATGGCCTGGAAAAATCAGCAAGAATTTATTGATTCATTAGATAGTGCCGGGGAACTACTCCGCATTAAAGCCTATGTCGATCCAAAACTTGAAATAGCTGAGATCACTGACCGAATCAGCAAATCCGGAAATGGTGGGAAAGCACTACTCTTTGAAAACACAGGATATGATTTCCCTGTATTGATGAATGCCTATGGGAGTGAAAAAAGGATGTGTATGGCTCTTGGTGTTAATCATCTCGATGATGTAGCCAAAGAAATTGAATCTCTTTTTCACTTGTTATCTTCTCCTAAAGAAAGTATCATTGATAAATTAAAGCTTTTACCTAAACTGGGACAGTTTGCCAGTTGGATGCCCAAAGTAAAAAAGGGAAGAGGAGAATGCCAGGAAGTGGTAATGGAAAATCCTGACATGACTAAACTGCCTGTAATCACCTGCTGGCCAAAAGACGGAGGACCATTTGTTACTTTACCTGTAATTCATACAAAGGACCCTACTACCAATTCCCGTAATGTAGGCATGTATAGGATGCAAGTATTTGGACCAGTGCTTACAGGTATGCATTGGCATAAACATAAAGTAAGCGCCAAACACTTCACGGAATATAAAAAATTGAACAAGCGTATGCCTGTGGCAGTTGCACTTGGAGGTGACCCTGTTTATGCATATTCTGCAACTGCACCATTACCTGAGAATGTGGATGAATATATGCTGGCCGGGTTCTTAAGAAAGAAAAAAGTAGAACTGGTGAAATGTATATCCCAACCAGATGTGGAAGTGCCTGCCGATGCAGATTTTATTATTGAAGGCTATGTTGACCCAAATGATGAGTTGATCTGGGAAGGGCCTTTTGGAGATCATACCGGATACTATTCATTGCCGGACTGGTATCCCAAATTTCACATCACAGCTATTACTCATAAGAAAAATGCTGTTTATCCTGCTACGATAGTTGGTATACCCCCTCAGGAAGATGCCTGGCTGGGTAAAGCAACGGAAAGGATCTTTCTTGCTCCTATAAAAATGACGATGGTACCTGAGATAACAGATATGGACATGCCCATCGAAGGAGTATTTCATAATCTGGTCATTACAAAGATCAAAAAGGATTATGCCGGGCAGGGGCAAAAAGTAATGAACGCTATGTGGGGGGCGGGTCAGATGATGTTTAATAAGATTCTGGTATTAGCAGATGAGGGAGTAAAAATCCAGGATTATGGATCGTTGGCAAAATATGTTTTTAATAACCTGAATCCGGCCACTGATATTTATTTCTCTACAGGCCCAATGGATGTATTGGATCATAGTTGCAGTAAAATGGGTTTTGGAGGAAAAATGTGTATAGACGGTACAGCTAAGAAAGAAGAAGAGACGGATGATAGTTTCGATCCGGAAATATTCAATCAGCAACCGGGAATACTGGAAACAAACCTGAAAAATACATTTAAGGAGATAAAAGTTGTCAATGTTTCTCTTTTAAAAAATGAGATCCCTTGTATTATCCTGTCGATTGAAAAAAACAGGATCGGTCATATAAAGGGTTTGCATGAACAAGTGTGTGCACTACCTGAGTTGCAGGGAATAAAAATAATTTTGTATGTGGAACACACAGTTGATGCAAACGACCTTCCCACAGCTCTTTGGAGGTTTTGCAACAACCTTGACCCAAAAAGAGATTTCCACCTTTATAAAAGACAATTAAATAACCGATACACCGCCTGTATGGGGTTGGATGGTACAAGAAAGACAAAAGAATTTGACAATTTCCAACGGGACTGGCCAAATATTATTGTGGCAGATGATGCTACAATAAAATCCGTAGATGAAAAGTGGAATGAATTGGGAATAGGCCAGTTTATTCCATCGCCTTCACTTAAATTTAAAGATCAGATGTACGGCGAAGAAGCAATAGTAAATTAATTATTTCATCTACATTTAACCTGTGACCTCCGGACAAAAAAATATTCTTTTGACAGGCGGTGGTGCTCCTGGAGCAGCCGGTATACTACGCTGTCTCAAGTTGGAACCATCATTCGATGTTATTGTTGCAGATGCTGATAATAACGCTGTCGGTAAATACCTGGCGAAAGATTTTCTTACTATTCCTAAAGCAGATGACCCTTCATTTATTGATTCGATATATACGGTTTGCAGGCAAAAGAACATTCACGCCATATTACCGTTGGTAACAAAGGAATTAATTCCGCTTTCGCAACATGTTGAAGAATTTGCCAGGGTTGGCACCAAAATACTGGTATCTTCTTTTGCTTCTCTGGAAATCGCTAATAACAAAAGCCGGTTGTATGAATTTTTACAGTGGAGAGGTATAGCTGTTCCTGAATTCCGAATTGTTGAAACAACTGAACAATTTGAAAGAGCAGTGATTGAATTGGGCTACCCTGCAAAACAGGTTTGTTTCAAACCTTCCGTTTCCAACGGCAGCAGGGGATTCAGGATTATAACTGAGAAGATCAATGAACTCGATTTGTTATTCAATTACAAACCTACTTCCACATATATAAATTTTGCAGATGCACTCAGAATTCTTTCTTCCGGATCTTTCCCGGAATTATTAATCAGCGAATACCTGCCAGGAGAAGAATACTCCGTGGATTGCCTGTGCAATATTGGAGAATCAGTGTTGGTAGTACCCCGGCTACGCAAAAAAATGATCAATGGAATTTCTGTAGAAGGCGAATTTGTCAATAACCAAAATATAATTAATTACTGCAGGAACATAATTAAGGAATTACAGTTGCACGGGAATATTGGCATACAGGTCAAACAATCAACAGCCGGGGAATTCTTAATTCTCGAAATAAATCCCCGTGTACAGGGAACCATCTCAGCCGGCCTGGGGGCGGGTATTAATCTTCCCGTGCTGGCGTTGAAACAGGCTCTCGATATTCCTGTTACTGCTTCTGAATTACATGTAAAATGGGGCGTCAGGTTTTCCCGGTATTGGGAAGAAGTTTTTTATTGATTTTACTGCCACAAAGTCATTTTATCCCTTTGGAAAGGTATTTGCAACGGCAGCATATTCAATTTACCGTTGATGCATCTGTTAAGTATGAACAGGCGTCTTTTTACTAATTTGCTAAAAAATCATCTATGTTACGATTTAGTTCAGTTTTTCTTCTGAGTTTGCTGGCGGTTGTTGGTTGTGCGCAGAAAAACAACGATAAAAAGGATAATCAGGAAGTAGTTAATTCCTTGCTTTGGAAAATAGAAGGCAATGGCCTGGAAAAACCTTCGTACCTGTTTGGCACCATTCATATGATCTGTAAAGAAGATGCAGTGTTGAGTGAAAATATGAAAAAGATCATTAATGATTGTGATGAGGTGTATTTCGAGATCGACATGGATAACCTCTTTGAAATGATGGGTGCCATGAGTAAGATGAAAATGCTGGGTGATACAACGCTGAAGGATTTATTAAGTGATTCTGATTACTTAAAAGTTAAAAATTTTTTTAAAGATAAGAATAGCCTGTTGCCATTTTCAGTTCTTGAAACTTATAAACCTATACTGGCTTCCTCAACACTTACTCAAAGTGAAATGCCATGTGATGGTGCTACGGCTATGGAACAAGTCATTATGTCTGCTGCTAAAGAGAGCAAAAAAAAGATAAAGGGATTAGAGACTATGGCACAGCAGGCCGGATTTCTGGACAGTATACCTTACAAATACCAGGCAGAAGAGCTGGTAAAATATATAGATAGCTCAACAGTAAGTAGTGGAGATGACAAAATGATGAATGCCATGTTTGAGGCCTATCGTCAACAGGATCTGAAGAAATTGGAAGAATTGATGGTGGATAGTGATGCTGGCCTTAGCAGCTTTACTAATATTTTACTTTATAATCGTAATGCCAATTGGGTAGAGAAACTAAAAACACTTATGACAGAAAGGTCATTACTGGTAGCAGTAGGTGCGGGGCACCTCCCCGGAGATAAGGGAGTGATCAACCTGCTGAAAAAAGAGGGTTATACGGTAACCCCTGTTAAAAATAAGCTAAAGAAGGTAAAAGAAATATAGGATAACAGACTCATTACATACACATACTCGATTAATTTATGTAAGCCATTAGTTACTTTTATTAAATTCAATTTTAAAAGTAACATTATGAAAAAATATTTCTCCTTTTTGGTTGTAGCAATATATACCTGTTTAAATAGTTCAGCACAAAAAAAAGATGAAATCAACTATTCTGACCCTTTTCAGATCGACAGCTCAGAATATTTTTTAATTCCGCGACTTATCGACAGCGAGAATCATGAAGCCTTTGGAAAAGGCAAAGGGTTTTTGCCCTGGGGTAATTACAGGGATATCTATTTCTATAATTCAAAAACAAATCAAACCCGAAAATTATTCGGATCAACCCTGGCGCTGATAAATGGCTTTGGCCCAAGAAAATATTACTATGAAGAAAAACCAGCAGAAACGCCAATAAATATCCTCACTAATCACATTGTATACCTTGTTCGCACAGACAACTTCAATGGTGACAACGGACTTGATTCTGAGGATCCTGTTTATTTGTACATATCTTCAAAAAGGGGAGAGGGGTTGGCCCAGATCACTCCCAAAGGGCTCCATGTGCTTTCCTGGACAACTTCAAAGGATAAAAAGATCATTCTTGTAAAACTACAGCTGGATAAGAATGGAAATAAAAAATTCGGGAATGGAGACAATGAAGTATACTACCAGATTGATCTCAATGATGATATTTCAAAAATTAAATGCTATCAGATTACTTTGTAAAAATACTCAACCTTTATCCTTTCTGGTTGTTAATCGAGCATGTTAAGGAAAATAATAATTTCAATAGCCTTACAGCTGTCTTTAATTACCCTTACCTCTTCCAAACCTGTGGTTGAAGAAGGGATAAAAATTGTCATCACAAACCTTCGAAACGACAAAGGGCATGTACTGGTAAGTTTGTTCAAAGAGGGGGCAGGATATCCGGATGATGCCTCAAAAGCCTTGCGAAAAATAAAACTCGATATCAGAAATAAAAAGGCTAGCGTCATTTTTACAGGCCTTGCATCAGGAGATTATGCCATTGCCATCCTCCATGATGAAAATGATGATCAGAAAATGAATAAAAACAGCCTGGGACTTCCAAAGGAAGGATATGGATTTTCAAATAATGTAAAGGGCGCCTTTGGCCCGCCTTCCTGGTCAAAGGCCAGTTTTAAACATACGGCTAACACACTTACGCAGAAAGATATCCGGGCCAGGTATTAAAAAGCCGTTCCGAAAAACGAAACGGCATAAAACTCGAAATTAATTTACTCTCAGAATTGCTCCAGTCCGCTGAAGAAAAAAGAACCTTCGATCTTTGCATTCTCATCACTGTCACTTCCATGTACAGCATTTTCTCCCACTGAAGTGGCGTATAATTTACGGATAGTTCCTTCTGCCGCTTGTGAAGGGTTTGTAGCACCGATCAGTTCCCGGAAAGCAGCTACTGCATTTTCTTTTTCAAGTATTGCAGCAACAATTACACCGCTGCTCATGAAATCCACCAGTTCTCCATAAAACGGTCTTTCTTTATGTACTGCATAGAATTCACCTGCTTTTTCTGCACTTAGTTTAGTTTGTTTCAGGGCCACAATACGGAATCCTTCTTTAATAAAACGATCAATGATCGCTCCGGCATGACCATTACGCATAGCATCCGGCTTAATCATGGTAAATGTTCTGTTGCTCATAGTTGCTTTATTTGTTTTTAGCGCCGCAAAGGTAAGTCAAGTTGGTGGTTAATAATTCTCAGTTTACAGTTATTTTAAACCCCAAAAATACCCTGAACCAGAAATAACAAACTCTAAACTGCTAACTCCAAACTCTTTATCTTCGCAGCCGTTTTATGGAACCCGTACAAGAGATATTTCCTTTTTTAGATCAGCCCAAAAGGGTGGTGATAACCACACACCAGAAGCCAGATGCAGATGCAATGGGGTCATCCCTTGCTTTGGGGCACTTTCTCCGCCAGTTTGGACATACTGTTAGCGTCATTTCTCCCACTAACTGGGCAGGATGGGTAAACTGGATGCCAGGCACAAAGGATGTGCTGGATTATGAAAAGGATAAGCAAAAAGCAGATGTTCTTTTAGATGAAGCTGATTGGCTCTTTTGTCTCGATTTCAACATTTTTCATCGTACTAAAACAATGACGGAAAAGCTAAAAGAGATAAACTGTACTAAAATTCTTATTGACCATCATCAAGAACCTGATGTTGAGTCTTTTAACTATGGAGTAAGCGATACGTCAAAAAGTTCCACCTGCGAAATGATCTATGATTTTATAGTTAATTCAGGGCATCGTGATAAGATAAATGAGGAGATCGGAGAATGTATCTATGCCGGAGTAGTGGGAGACACTGGCTCATTCCGTTTTTCATCGGCACATGCAGGTGTTCATTCGCTGGTAGCTGACCTGAAATCAAGAGGATTAGATCATGGCAAGATCCATGAGGGATTATTTGATAATTTTCTGGAGAATAGGCTGCGTTTCATTGGTCATGTACTGCTGCATAGGATGGAAATTTTTTATGAGTATAATACGGCGCTGATTGCCATTCCCAAAAGTGATCTGCTGAAATATCACATCAAAACAGGAGATACAGAAGGGCTTGTGAATTTTCCGCAAACCATCCAGGGCATAAAACTGGTGGCCCTGGTAATTGACCGTGATGAGGAAAGAAAATGGAGTTTCCGCAGCAAGGGGGCATTTGACTGTAATACCTTTGCCCGCAAATATTTTGAAGGAGGAGGTCATTATAACGCAGCCGGTGGTCGCAGTAGTGATTCACTGGAGGAGACAGTTGAAAAATTCAAACAAGCCATGAAAGAAAATGAAAGTCTTTTACAATAAATAAAACAAGTATGAACACAATTAAAAATTTATTATTCATTCTTACTGTTGGTGCACTCGCAGCAAGCTGCTCAAAAGCATCCTACCGTAAAACACCGGGTGGCATGCCTTATCAGCTTTTCAAAAGTGGGGATACACAGCAGGTAAAAGTTGGGAATTTTATCAAACTCAGTTTTGCTCAAAAGATAAACGACAGTGTTTATTTTACCACTGAAGGGAAAATGCCGATCTATATTCCTGTGTTGGCACAAACGACTTCTTATGACATATCTGAAATTTGGACAAAACTGCACCTTGGTGACAGTGTCGCCACCACCCAGATGATGGATACTTTTATTAAGAGAATGCCTCCAGGTAGCATTCCTCCACAATTCAAAAAGGGAGACAGGATACTTACTTATGCAAAAGTGCTGGGCATCTTTACAAGCGACAGCGCACAGGTAGCTGATAAAGCAAAAGAAGAAAAGATTTTTGAAGCTGCTGAAGTCGCTTCTATTCAAAAGTATCTCAACGACAAAAAAATTACCACCCAACGAACAAAGTCAGGGGCTTTTGTAGAGATAATTAACCCAGGCAATGGTAACCTGGCCGATTCCGGAAAATACGTTTCTGTAAATTATACCGGAACCACCTTTGATGGAAAAAAGTTTGACAGCAACACCGATTCTGCATTCAATCATGTGCAGCCTTATTCATTTACTGTTGGCATTGGAGAGATGATTAAAGGTTTTGATGAAGCTGTCAGTTTATTAAGGCCAGGCGGAAGTGCAAAAGTGTACATTCCATCTATGCTTGCCTACGGCGAAAGACCTCCGCAAGGCTCCCCAATCAGGCCTTATGAAAAACTGATCTTCGAGATAGCTATTGTTGATTTAAAAGATAAGGCACCTGCACAGCCGCCTATGCATACACAGCCTCAACCACAAAAAGTTGACGCTCCTCAACCAAATAAATAACTATTGTATTCAATAATTCTGCACCTTTGTACCCGTCTTTAGAAGGCGGGTATTTTTTTGAAAGGCCCCGTTTTTAGTCCAGGATCTATTTCAAACCCCGTCCGCCCCCCCTGAAATTACTAACCTTCAACATAAATATCACCGTACTTTTTGCTTATACCTATAGTTAATATCCTATGGACCAAACTAAAGGTAGAATGTGATGTAAGGTTTTGATTACAATGTTTTATGGAAACAAACCCTTTCACTTCTGTGTAAGGGTTTTTTTATTTTAGCCTTGCTGTAATGAGGTAAACAGTTTTATAGTCTCGACGGCCTCCTTTACATCATGCACACGAAGTATGGCCGCTCCATTCAATAACCCGACAGTATTGATGACAGTAGTGCCATTCAATGCATGTTCTGCTGTAGTGCCAAGCGTCTTCCAGATAAATGATTTCCTGGAAATACCCAGTAAGAGAGGGCAATGCAAGATTTTAAAGACAGAAAACTGGCGCAATAATTCATAATTTTGTTCAATGTTTTTGGCAAAGCCAAATCCCGGGTCGCAAATGATATCCTTTATACCGGTTTCCTGCAGTTCAGTTTTTTTACGGATTAAAAAATCAAGTACCTCAGAGGTTACATTTGAATAGTTTGCCTGTTGCTGCATATCCTGGGGAGTTCCTTTCATGTGCATTAATACGTATGGCACATTTAGGCGGGCAACAGTTTCTATCATTTTTTCATCAATGGAACCAGCGCTAATATCGTTAACAATACCAGCCCCCGCAGCCACAGCTTCTGCTGCTACTTTTGCGTAATAGGTGTCAACAGAAATAAATGCTTCAGGAAAATTTTTATGTATCGCTTCAATAGGAGCCAGGACTCTTTTTAATTCTGCTTCTGCCCCCAACTTTTCGCTCCCGGGTCTTGTGCTTTGTCCACCAATATCAAGAATAGCTGCCCCATCCTTCAGCATTTGTTCAGCTTGTCTCAACACCGCCTCTGTAGTCTGATACCGGCTCTCTCCATAAAACGAATCAGGTGTAATGTTGATAATTCCCATCACCAGCGGCTTATCCACTACCAATAATCTTCCTTTACAATTAAGTGTAAACATTAGCCTTTGTTCGTTATTTTTGAAGCTAAGTTAGGGGAGTGGAAAATAGTAAATAAAAAAAAGCGTAAGACACGCATAAAATCTCAATCACAGCCACTCACTTTTCCTGATTCACCGTATGACAACAACTAACCAGCAATACGATAAAGTCATTGTATCCTGTAAAGATATCTTTGTCAAGAAGGCAAAAGATTATGGCACAGCCTGGAGAGTTCTACGAACTATCTCAATCGTTGACCAGATTTTCATCAAAGCCCAGCGCATCCGCACTATACAGGAAAAAGGAGAGCAGAAAGTTTCTGATGGAATAGCAGCTGAATTTAAAGGTATCATCAATTATGCTGTAATCGGGCTTATCCAACTGGAACTACCAGAGGATGCACCAGAAGAAATGAATATAGATGAAGTGTCTGCTTTGTACGACAAAAAGATCAATACGGCCAAACAACTCATGCAGGATAAAAATCATGATTATGGCGAAGCATGGCGAAGTATGAGCCAGGAGAGTTTTGTTGACCTTATACTAATGAAACTGCAACGCATCCGGCAAATATTAAATAATGATGGCAAAACGATCATCAGCGAAGGTATCGATGCCAACTATCATGATATTATCAACTACGCCGTGTTTGCATTAATATTGATGTAGCATGAAAATATCAGTAACTGTCATACGAATTCTCACAGGAGTCCTGTTCATCTTCTCAGGGTTGGTGAAGGCAAATGACCCACTTGGATTGAGCTATAAGATGCAGGAATTCTTCGAAGTATGGGGAGTGCATGGTTTTAACTCATGGACATTACTGATGTCAGTATTAATGAACGCTTTTGAGATCATTGCCGGTTTTGCTTTGCTTCTCGGCTGGCGGATCAAATTGTTCGGCTGGTTATTATTAACACTGATCGTTTTCTTCACCTTCCTGACCGGGTATACATATATTACCGGTACTCCCAAAAATTGTGGTTGTTTCGGTGATTGTTTGCCTATTACATCAAA
>Ga0116143_10002167_pt1 | contig 21882 bp, 22 predicted proteins | sample AD_UKC034_MetaG_FD_89745 | JGI IMG/M metagenome (GOLD analysis project Ga0116143, IMG submission 89745) | Active sludge microbial communities of municipal wastewater-treating anaerobic digesters from USA - AD_UKC034_MetaG | ecosystem: Engineered > Bioreactor > Anaerobic > Digestate | place: USA...
CAGCATGCGCTTGGGCTGGGTGGTCACTTTTCCCTCGCGGGTCACGGAGATCAGGGCTTCCATCGGGCTGCTGTCATATAGAATCGGGACCGTGACGTTAATCAGGCCGGTTTCCTTGGCTTCTTCGATCTTGCAGGGAGTTGGAATTGCACCGAATTCCTCGCGCCGCTCATCGTCGTAGAGGTCGATGATGGCCGCTTCTTCCGGGCTTTTGAGGATGATGATTTCACCCTCAGGCAGGCGGACGAAGCAGAAATAGAAGTTCAGGTAGGCCAGAACGGTTTCCTCGGTCAATTTGAATCCTGCAAGCTGGTTGATCCGCAGGATCGGGGCGTCAGAGCCGTCCATGTAATAATAGGTTTCGCCGTCGCTGAGGAAATCCATCGAAAAAGTCGGCAGGGAGGAGAAGTTTGTCAGGCGGTATAGCGAAAATGAGTCATAAAACGGCAGGCGGAGCACTTTGGCTTCACTGGTTGCCGGAGAAAACAAAATCGATTCCCCCGCCGATTTGACGCGGGTAATCATGCTCACAGTCTTATCTCTGTCGAGTCGGTGCCAATCCATGCCGCAGAGTATAACAGCTTTCCCCAAAGGAAAACGACTTTTTGTTGTTTTATGACTGGTTTAGCTGGGAAATTGCATCTTTGAACAATTGTTCCGCTGAAGTGGCGGCGTGGGCCTGACCACCCAGTGTTTGCCGCCAGTGTTTGGCTCCACGCATTCCGTTAAACAGGCCCAGCATGTGGCGGGTGGTCGAGTGGATCGGCATTCCGGCGTTGGCTCGGCGTTCTTCGATATAGCTGGTCATGCGCTTAATGATTTCAAAATGGTCAGGCAGAGGCGTGCCGAAAAGTTTGTGGTCGAGCTCGGCCAGAAACCATGGGTTCTGATAAGCCTCGCGGCCGATCATGATGCCGTCGAATTGTGGCATGATTTCAGGTAATTGGTCGAGGTTGGTGATGCCGCCATTCAGAATGATGGTCAGGTCGGGATGGGTTTCTTTAATTCTGGCAGCAATGTCGTAGCGCAGCGGCGGAATCTCCCGGTTCTCTTTTGGCGATAATCCTTTGAGCCATGCTTTGCGCGCATGGATGATGAATTTTTTGCATCCCGTGGCGGCTATCGTGTCCACGAATTTTTCGAGAAAGGAATATTCTTCCGAGTTGTCAATTCCTATTCTGCATTTGACGGTGACGGGAATGGAGACTGTATCCTGCATGGCCTTTACACAGTCGGCGACAAGTTGCGGCTCGCGCATCAGGCAGGCGCCGAAACTTCCTTTTTGCACCCGTTCGCTCGGACAGCCGCAATTGAGATTGATTTCGTCATAGCCCCATTCTTCGCCCATTTGGGCGGATTTGGCCAAATCTTCGGGTTCGGAGCCGCCAAGTTGGAGCGCAATCGGGTGTTCGGCGTCCGCAAAGCCCAGTAATTTTTCAAGATCGCCGTGCAAAACCGCTCCTGTGGTAATCATTTCGGTATAAACCAGCGCATTTGGCGAAAGTTGGCGGTGAAAATAGCGGCAATGGCGGTCCGTCCAGTCGATCATCGGTGCGATCGAGAGGCAGGGCGAGATAAGGCTTGAATTTTGAGCTGCTCTCATCATAATGGCACGTCTTTTACGCGAAAACCTTTGAAAATAATAGCAGATATGATCCGGTTCCCGCTTTTTTCCTTGATTTTGGCCCTGTTCGTCGTTGTGGCTACGCCGTTCGCGGTTGTAGCCGCCGATGATAATGGCGGCGTGTCGGGTCTACCGTTACCGCGCTTTGCGTCACTCAAATCCGACAATGTTTATATGCGCACAGGTCCGTCGATGGACTATCCCATCCGCTGGATCTACAAGCGCGAAGGGCTTCCGGTCGAGATTATTCAGGAATTTGATTCTTGGCGTCGGATCAAAGACCCCGAGGGGGAAACCGGCTGGGTCCATAAAATCCTACTTTCGGGCAAGAAAACCGCCCAGATCAAATCCGAGGAAGAAGTTCTGGCCTATGATGATGACGATCTGGTCCGTCCTGTGGCCAAAATTGAAAACGGGTATCTGGTCGGGCTTGAAAAGTGCGACAAGCGTGCCTGTTTTGCAACATTCCCACCTTATGAGGGGTGGATCGAGAAAAAATATCTTTGGGGTGTTTACGCCTCGGATATTTTTAATTAACATACCAAATCAGGAAGTTGCGTCGTTCGCAGCTTTCCGGTCCTTTTAGTTGTTCACAGACTTATCCCCAGTTTTACCCACCTTCCTCCTTTTCGGGAAACCTGATTCATGTTGAGTGTTGAAAAAGCCGAGGTCGCGCACCTCTTGCAGCTTTCTTTGTCCAAAATGGCACTGTCCGAAGAGCCGGAGCGCGGGACGGACATCCGGCTGATGCTTCAGGTGATGGGTGGCGTTCTGACCGAAACGGCTTTCTTTTTTGAAGAGCCGGATGAAACTCTGGCGTCTGTTTTTACCAAAATTTCCGTTGTGCTGGGATGTGATGCGTATGAGGGCGAGCTTCCTCATTGGCTTGACCTCGACCCTGTGCAGATCGATTCCTATACCGAGCGCGGGCGCGAGCTGGCACGCATGGCGATTCACGATTGGGCAGATTGCGAATTCGGATTCGTCGATATGCTGGTGATGGTGTGCCATCATGTGATTGCGTCGTGGGAAGAGGAAGGAATTCCGCGTACGGAGACGTTCCGTCTTTTGATCGAGTACGCGACGCGCTGTATGTGTTTCGAAGTGGCTGCGCAAGAACTTTGCGACGTTCTGATCGAAAAGAAAATGGGTCGCGATGGGTGGAGCCTTGGCGATTGTCTGGGTGGCTTGTCTGGTGCTGCTGGGTGGCGGTTGGCCAAACTCAATCTTCTTAAAAAGAAATTACCGAAAGAGTCCGTTCCTGATCCTGAAGCCGAGGCGCTCGATCATCTTGTCACGGTGATGACGGCGGAGGCGATCCGTATGGGCGTGCCCGCCGGAAGCGACTGGAAATTTGGCATGGCCGCGAATGATGCGCCCGCCAATCCTCCGGTGGAATTGCTCGACGGCGTTGAACCTTATGCGCAGCTGTTTTTCTCGGCTGTGCCGATGTCGGATGTCCGTGACCAAGCTGTGGCGTGTGCCAAGGCCGCGGGTCGGATGCTCGCGGTTGTCTCGACAGGCGATGACCCTGAAATCGCGCATGTGATTGCCAAACCTCTCGCGATGATGGCGATCACCGAGACATATCACGCGTTTTGGTTGGGTTACTAAAAAACTTGCATTTCGTCTGCAAGGTGTGGTTCCATCAATTCATGATGTTTTCGAACGTATCCAACATGCCTTCTTTTCGACGCGACCGACGTATGATCGCGTCGCGGCGTGTTGTGTGCGAAAACCTTCGGTAATTCTTCCTTAGATATTCACAAAACTCTGTCCTGCGGCGCGCTTTCCCAGCGGGCTTTATGCCTTTTTTCCACATTCAGACAGGACAGAAGAAATGAAACAGTTTCAATTCAGTAATGATGTTTACAAAAAGCAGTACCACAACCAAATCATCGTTGTGAAATTCGGCGGGGCGTTAGCCAAACCGGAAAGCGTCAAAAAAATCGCGGAGCAGATCGGATATTTGCAAACGCAGGTCGGCGCCAAGGTTATGGTCGTTCATGGTGGTGGCGGGCAGATCAATGACGCGTTGAAGGCGCAGGGGATCGAGGTCAAAAAAGATCCTGCCACTGGTTTGCGGGTGACTGATGCGCAGACCTTGGATGTGACCGACAAGATGCTCAAGATTCTGAACGGCGACATTGTCGATATTTTTAATCAGGTGGCGGGTGAGAAATGGAGAGCGTGCGGCATTTCCGGTTATGATCGGGGTGTGCTGGAAGCTGTTCCTGTTGACGGCCACGGGAATTACACCGGAACCATGACGGGAATGAAAACAGGATTGATGAAAGAATTTCTGGAACGGGGCGGGGTCGTGCCTGTTTTGACGTCGGTGTGTTTCAATGCGTTGGCGGGAGACGGTGAGGAGAATAGATTGAATGTCAATGCGGACGAAGTGGCAGTCCATGTCGCCGTGCATATGGATGCTGCGCGTTTGATTGTTTGTTCCGATAAGGATGGCGTTCTCAACAAACAGGGGAAGAAAATTTCGCAAATCTTTGTTGATCAGGTGGGCGGACTGATCAAGGACGGCACGGTGACGGATGGCATGATCCCCAAACTTAAAATGCTGGCACAGGCGGTTCAGGAAATGAAGGGCGGGGGCGGCGTGGCTCTCGTCAACGGGTTTGAGGACAAAGCCATACTGAAGGAGCTGTTGAATAAGCAGGGGGGTGGGACTTTGATTCTGGAGCGTTGAGGTGCGAGGGCACGGGGCTTGCGGATGAAGAAAATAATTACATAATGCTGGTTGATAACATTATATTTCCATTTGTAACAATCCCCTAAAAGCCTTATAAAGGGCGCATGACGAATACAGCTGAGAAAGCAGGGTGGGACTTTTCCCCCAAGGGTTCCTATAGCCGCGACGATCTGATCGCTTGCGGGAAGGGTGATTTGTTCGGACCTGGTAATGCCAAATTGCCGGCTCCGCCGATGCTGATGTTCGACCGGATTACCAAAATTACCACCGAAGGCGGTGCTTACGGTAAAGGCGAACTGGTGTCGGAATTCGATATCAAGCCCGATTTGTGGTTCTTTGAATGCCATTTTATCGGTGATCCGGTAATGCCGGGGTGCTTGGGTCTTGATGCGTTGTGGCAGTTGCTCGGGTTTTATCTTGGCTGGACGGGGGCTCCGGGGTCCGGGCGTGCACTTGGTCTGGGCGAGCTGAAATTCACCGGACAGATTCTGCCCGAAACCAAACTTGTGACCTATCATCTCGATATCAAGCGTGTAATCAATCGCTCGCTGGTTTTGGGAATTGCCGATGGTCAGGTTCTGGCTGACGGAAAAGTCATTTATGAAGCCAAGGATTTGCGCGTCGGGTTGTTCGAAAATCCGCGTGCCATGTAATCCGGTTTCCTATCGGTTTTTATTCAAAAAGAAAGGATGAGTTCCATGGCCTTGTTTCAAGTGAATGGAGTGCGTCGCGTTGTTGTCACCGGAATGGGTGTCGTATCGTGCATCGGCAACAATATCAGCGAAGTTTTGCAATCCCTGAAGGACGGTAAATCCGGTATCTCCTTTTCCGAGGATTATGCCGCTAAAGGATTTAGGTCGCAGGTTTTCGGGCTGCCAAAAATCAATGTGGCCGATTTTATCGACCGCCGGATGCTCCGCTTTATGGGGGATTCTGCCGCCTATACGCACATCGCCATGCAACAGGCGATTGCCGATGCTGGCTTAGAGGAAAATGAAGTGAGCCACGAGCGCACAGGTGTTGTGGTTGGGTCCGGCGGGCCGTCGACCCGCAATCAGGTCGAAGCGGCGCGTATTACGCTGGAAAGCGGTCCTAAAAAAGTCGGGCCATTTATGGTGCCGCGTTGTATGTCGTCGACGACGTCGGCCAATTTGTGCACCAACTACAAAATCAAGGGTGTGAATTACACGATTTCGTCTGCCTGTTCGACATCGGCGCATTGTATCGGGAATGCGGCGGAACTGATTGCTATGGGCAAACAAGATGTGATGTTTGCAGGCGGCGGTGAAGAGCTGGACTGGACTCTTTCCGTTCTGTTCGACGGGATGGGTGCGATGTCGTCGAAATATAACGCGACACCGGAAAAAGCGTCTCGCGCTTATGACGCCGACCGCGACGGGTTTGTGATTGCCGGTGGCGGCGGAATTCTGGTTCTCGAAGATTACGATCATGCCAAGGCGCGCGGGGCCAAGATTTACGGCGAGCTGGTGGGCTATGGCGCGACGTCTGACGGGGCCGATATGGTTGCGCCGAGCGGCGAGGGCGCGGTGCGTTGTATGAAGCAAGCACTTTCCACTTGCGATCAACCTGTGACCTATATCAACACACATGGAACCTCCACTCCGGTGGGGGATGCGAAAGAGCTTGAGGCTATTCGCGAAGTGTTCGGGCGTGAAGAGCAGGATATGCCGACGATTTCCTCGACGAAATCGATGACGGGGCACTCTCTGGGTGCGACCGGCGTACAGGAAGCTGTTTATTCATTGCTGATGATGAAAGAGCGTTTTATTGCCCCATCTATCAACATCGACAATCTGGACGAAGCGGTCGGGAATATTCCCGTTGCGCGTCAACGTATTGATAATGTCGATCATAAAACCATTCTGTCGAATTCTTTCGGGTTTGGCGGAACCAACTGCACGCTGGCGTTTGCCTCTGCTCAATAATAACAAGGAAAAAGAAAATGAACGAACTGATGAAGGGCAAAAAAGGCGTGATCATGGGGGTGGCCAATGGCTATTCCATCGCGTGGGGCATTGCCAAAGCGTGCGCAGAGGCCGGAGCAGAAATGGCGTGGACGTATCAGGGTGATGCGTTCAAAAAGCGGGTTGAGCCGCTGGCTGAAGAGATTGGTGTCAAAACGCTGATTGATTGCGACGTCACGGATATGGCGTCGCTTGACCGCGCGTTTGCGCAGATCGAAAAGGATTTGGGACAGATTGATTTTCTGGTTCACTCGATTGCGTTTTCCAACAAGGAAGAATTGAAAGGCCGTTATGTCGATACGACGCTTGAAAATTTCCTGCTGTCGATGAATGTGTCGTGTTATTCCTTTACCGCCGTGATGAAACGCGCTGCGCCGCTCATGAAAAATGGCGGGTCGGCGGTGACGCTCACCTATTACGGGTCGGAAAAGGTTATGCCGTTTTACAACGTTATGGGTGTGGCCAAGGCTGCGCTTGAATCTTCTGTTCGTTATCTGGCGGCCGATTTAGGGCAGGACAATATCCGCGTGAATGCGATTTCGGCGGGTCCGATGCGCACCCTCGCAGGGTCGGCCATCGGCGGGGCGCGCAAGACGTTTAAATATAGCGCTGTAACGTCTCCACTTCAGCGCAATGTCGATCTTGAAGAGTTGGGGAATACGGGCGTTTATCTTCTCTCCGATATGTCGTCGGCTGTGACGGGTGAAATCCATTATGTGGATGCCGGTTTCAATGCGGTCGGGATGTGCCCGTCCGAACATTGGGAAGAACTTCTCGGCGACGGGGAATAAAAAGAGACGGGCCAAACGGCCCGTTTTTTTTATTGCACCTTTATCGCGTGTCGTCGCCAGAGGCAGAAGGCAATAAAGATTGTGTCGGAAATTGCAATCGTTGCGGGATAGAGGCTGGTTGTAATGTTTATATTATCCAGCGCAAAAAAAGATAATCCCAATGCGATCACGGTAACGGTATAGCTGGTGAGGTTTTCGGTCATTGGCGAAGAATAGGTTTTTCGGAATGTCGGGATGAAGGCACTGACGTTGATCAGTGATACGGCAATCACTGAAATCACCGGATCTTTGATCATCAGCCACGGTACAATAGACAGTAATGCAGCGAACAGGATTATTTTGTCCGAGGTTGTGTGTGTGTTTTCTCCGGATTTAAGGCTCGTAAGCGTGATGATCCAGCAAAACAGGGCGATGCTGCCGATGCTCCATGATCCTGCACCGGCATTTTCCGTGATCTGGGCGACAAATGCGATCGAACACAAAATACTCCAGATCAGCCATGTGAAAAGGTGAGGTTTGGTTTGACCTTTGAAGATTGTAAAGATGTAAAGAACCAGCGTTGCTGATGCCAGAACGGCAGAGACGATGCCGATGATTTCCTGATAGGTGAGGTCCGCGAGCATTTAGTGTGCCTTGAACAGGGTGTCGTTGACGGTGTCGGGATCGTCGGTGAACATGGCGTCTACGCCCCATGCGCGCAAGGTTCTGGCCAGTTGCGGGTCGTTGATGGTGTAGGCCAAGACGGGACGTTCGGTATCCATGATCTCTTCGATAAATTCGCGGGAGGCGGTGCGACCGTCAATGTTGATGGTGGTGGCGTTCAGGTAATCGGCCAGTTCTGCCCAGTTTTCGGCGGGTTCCGATTCCAGCAGCAGGCTGCGATACCAGTCGCCCGCCATATCCATCGCCGTTTCAAGCGAGACGTGCGAGAAGCTTGAGATCAACAAACGGTCACGGTCGTCCCAGATTTGCGAGAGAAGATCAAGCGCAGCTTCGGCGGTTTCGACTTCGCGGCCCGGGCAGGGTTTCAGCTCGACATTCATGCCGAGGTCGCGTTCCAAGATGACTTCGACGGCTTCTTCGAGTGTCGGAATTTTGATGCCGCCGAAGCCGTCTGAAAACCAGCTTCCACATTCCAGATCGCGGAGGTCGGAGAATTTCATGTCTGCCACTGGACCATGACCATTGGTGGTGCGGTCGAGCAAATCGTCGTGGAAGAGGATCGGCACGGAATCTTTTGTGAGTTTGACGTCGAATTCCACCCATTTGCAGCCCATATCGGCGGCGGTGTGGATGCTCTCGATTGTGTTTTCGGGGGCGTAGGCCGCCGCGCCGCGATTTCCAATTATTGTTGGGAGTTTAAGGGGCATATTATTTTTCTCCACCAAACTGTTTTTCGATCATCTTTTTCATTGCCGCCGGATAGTCACTGATGATGGCGTGAAGCGATTCCCACAATCCTTCGCGGTGCAGGTGATGGAGTTTGTGGATCAGGTTTGTATTTCTTTCGGGGGGTGGTTCGGGGAAATACCACCAGATCACAATTTTCGAATTTGGATACAGGGTTACTATATCGCGCACGATTTCGGGGCGCAGGTCATATTCGTTGATGTGAAAATAATTAGGGTTGATTTGTCTCAAGATATCCGAGCGCACGGCGTCGGGCGAAAACGGAATGTAATCATCCGTACAATTCTGATCCCACGGATACATTTTGCATCCGGCGGTGTTGGAAGGTTCGAACAGTGCACCGAGTTTTGTTTTTGGGCAGCTTTCGCGCACCCGCAAAAGTTCGGAATGGTTGAAGGACGAGATAAAGTAATTATCCATGTCGGGAATTTGTTTGATGATTTTGCAGCCGCTGTTCGGGACTTTCAATTCGATATTGGCAATTTTATCGGGGTGCTGGCGGATCAGGTGCTTGAGGTCTGGCAGGTCGGGAATGGTTGCGCCGTTGATAAGCCGCAAGGAGTTGATTTCTTTTCTGTCCATTTCGTCGATGCGGCGATTGGAGGTTAGTTTTTTTGAGGCTTCGTCGAGGCGGATATTCAGTTCATAGTGCGCTTCGTGGCCGGTATAGAACGTGTCGTGAATGACGCAGATTTCACCGTCTTTCGAAAGGACGATATCGGTTTCGAATCCGTCGGCATTCTGAGAAGCGAATTCCATCGCTTCGAGAGTGTTCTCGTACCCGTGTTCCTTGCGGTTGCCGCGATGGCCTAAAATCAACGGGAGTTTAAGGGGCATGATTTCTACCTGCTTTGAAAGCAAACCCCCCGAACAGGCCGGGGGGTGCTGTTTTTTTATTTATAAGGCTAAGCGCTTTCTTTTTCTTCGTGCTTGTCTTCTTTAGGTTTCGGAGCGATTGGCTCGCCGGTTTCCTGATCGACGCGTTTCATCGACAATTTGATTTTGCCGCGTTCGTCGAATCCTGTGACCATGACTTTTACTTCCTGACCTTCGGACACGATGTCGGTGGTTTTGGCCACGCGGTAATCGGCGAGTTCGGAAATGTGAACCAGACCGTCACGGGTTCCCATGAAGTTCACGAAAGCGCCGAAGTCAACGATCTTTACGACTTTGCCGTTATAGATTTTATTCAATTCCGGTTCATCGGTGATGCCTTTGATGATTTCGATCGCCATGTCGATGGCATTGCCGTCGACTGCTGCGATTTTGATTGTACCGTCATCTTCGATGTCGATTTTGGTACCGGTGCGCTCGATAATGTCACGAATGACTTTACCGCCCGTGCCGATTACTTCACGGATTTTGTCGGTCGGGATGTTGAGGACTGCCATTTGCGGAGCGTGTTGGCTGATTTCACCACGGGACTGGCTGAGAGCCTTGGACATTTCACCCAGAATGTGCATCCGGCCTTGTTTGGCCTGACCCAGAGCGATCTTCATGATTTCTTCGGTAATCGAAGTAATCTTGATGTCCATCTGCAGAGCGGTGATCCCTTGTTCGGTACCGGCCACTTTGAAGTCCATGTCGCCCAAGTGATCTTCATCACCCAAAATATCCGAGAGAACGGCAAAGCTCGAACCTTCCTTAATCAGGCCCATCGCGATACCGGCCACAGGTTTGGCCAGAGGAACGCCTGCATCCATCAGAGAGAGGGATGTGCCGCAGACGGTTGCCATTGAGGAAGAGCCGTTGGATTCAGTGATTTCAGAGACAACGCGCAGCGTGTACGGGAAATCTTCGGCAGATGGCAGCATCGGGTGGATGGCGCGCCATGCGAGTTTGCCGTGACCGACTTCGCGGCGTCCCGGAGCGCCCATGCGTCCGCATTCACCGACCGAGAATGGCGGGAAGTTGTAATGGAGCATGAAGGTTTCTTTGTATTCGCCGACGATGGAATCGATCAGTTGTTCGTCTTGGCCGGTGCCGAGGGTGGTCACAACAATCGCCTGAGTTTCACCGCGGGTGAAAAGAGCAGAGCCGTGAACGCGCGGCAGAACGCCAGCTTCACACACGATCGGACGGATGTCGGTGGTGGTGCGTCCGTCAATCCGGTCGCCGGTTTTCAGGATGTCGCCGCGCACGACTTCGGATTCGAGTTTGAAGCACGCGTTTCCTACGGCTTCCTTGCTGATGCCGTTATCTGGATCGGTGAATTCAGCCACCGCTGCGTCTTTGACTACACCGACTTTGGCGTAGCGTTCCTGTTTAACTTTTTCTGCGTAGGCTTCGCGGAACATGGTTTCGTATTTGGCCTTGAGCGCTTTTTCCATCGCGACGATGTGGTCAGGCACAGTTGGAACGGCCCATGCGTCTTTGGCGGCTTGTTCGGCCAACTCGATAATGCCTTTGATGACAGGTTGGAACGCGGTCCAGCCAGCCATAACGGCGCCCAGCATCACATCTTCGGGGAGTTCTTTGGCTTCGGACTCAACCATCAGAACGCCTTCGGATGTTCCGGCGACGACGAGGTCAAGCTCAGACCCTTCCATTTCCGAACGGGTCGGGTTGATGAGGTACTGGCCGTTTTTGTAGCCGACGCGTGCTCCGGCAATCGGACCCATGAACGGAATACCGGAGATGCACAGGGCGGCAGACGCACCGATCATCGCGACGATGTCAGGCGAGTGTTCGCCGTCGTGCGACATGGTGGTACAGATGATCTGGACTTCGTTCAGGAATTCTTCGGGGAAGAGCGGGCGGATCGGACGGTCGATCAGACGCGAGATCAGCACTTCGCCTTCAGACGGCTTGGTTTCGCGTTTGAAGAAGCCACCCGGAATGCGACCGGCAGCGTAGAATTTTTCGAAATAGTGGACGGAGAGGGGGAAAAAATCCTGTCCTTCCTTGATGGATTTGGACGCGACGACGGTACACAGGACCGAGGTGTCGCCCATGCTGGCGATGATGGCTCCGTCGGCTTGACGCGCGACTTTACCGGTTTCTAAAACAACTTTTTTACCTGCAAATTCAATTTCTTTGCGGAAGATGTTAAACATTAACTTTACCTTTCGTATGTGTTTTTTGTTATGTTTTGTCATTCCGGAGTACGCCGGAATCCAGTTTCTGGATCCCGTTTGTGCGAGCGTTCCTGCGGAACGCGCCAACGGGATGACGAAGTGGGGGAAAAATAGGGTACAGGGAATTTCGGTGGACACTTAATAACAGGGGAACTTTCTGTTATTGACCGTCAACCGATCAGGCCTTAACCCACGGCTTTTCCTTGGCTTCTTGTGGCATGAATGGGGGCAAGAGTCAAGAAACGGGCTGTAATTGTTTGTTGACATAACGTTTGAGTTGGGGGAATATCCAGCGATCTAATAAAATAAGGTCAAAAATGAACAGGGTTCGTAAACTTTTACCGTTCTTATTTGTTGCTGTGGCAAGCGGATGCGGGCGCGGTGTGTCTGATCTTTCTGAGGCTCAGGATTATAAGATGATTGTGCCGAGGCCCCCAGTTTTCCAACCTTCTGACCAGTTTGCCACTCCCGATAATCAGGATTCTAAGAGCTTTATTGATCGCGAGTTTCAGAGATTTATCGAGATTTCCGAAGAAATTGACGGCTTGTACGATCGTTTTGCCGTTCAATCCGTCGAAAAGCCAAGTGTAGAAAAATGTCTGGAGGTTAACCGAATTGAAAGGGGAGACTCCCTGCGGGCGTTGTTTGCAAGTTTTAGTGCTCAAGGGCGGCGTATGATCGAATTGGGTTTGATGGATCCGGAGGCCGTAAGAGGTGTTATTTTGACTGGCGCGGAGTCCTTGTTGACTGTGAAGCCGATTGTAGAGGATCTGGGCGTTGTGTGTTCTCTGGCTTATCCCAGATTGATGTCGAGGAAGTTGACCGCTGTCTGATTTTCTTATACTCCTGTTGGCGGAATTTAACGTTTTCAGGAGTATTTTTATGTCGAAATCCTATCTTGTTTTAATGCGTCACGGGCAGAGCCAGTGGAACCTCGAAAACCGCTTTACGGGGTTTTATGATGTCGAGCTTTCGCCGCTTGGGATCGAAGAGGCCAAAATGTCCGGCCAGAACCTCAAAAAAGCGGGGATCAAATTTGATCTGGTTTATACATCGACCTTGAAACGCGCCTTTACGACTGCCGAAGTGGCTTTGAAAGAAGCAGGGCAAGAGGGGTTGATCGCGGGCATGATTAAACATGACGATTTGCGCGAGCGTGATTACGGCGACCTGACCGGCCTTAACAAAGATGAAACCCGCCAGAAATACGGCGACGAGCAAGTGCATATCTGGCGCCGTTCCTATGACGTGCAGCCGCCTAATGGTGAGAGTTTGCAAGACGTGGTTGAAAAGCGCGTGCGTCCTTATTACGAAGCCGAAATCAAACAGCAGATCGCAGCGGGCAAAAATATCCTGATCGCGGCGCACGGCAATTCGCTGCGCGGGTTGTTGATCGTTCTCGGTGAAAACACACCCGAGAATATCAACCAGACGGAAATCCCGACCGGATCGCCGCTTGTCCTTGAAATGGAGAATGGCAAAGTCGTCGGCAAATATTATCTGGCGGACAAATTGGCGGCGTAATGTCCCATCCCCATTCCCACGACGACGATCATTCGCATCATCACCATCATCATGGTGCGGACGGGAATTTGTCGTGGGCATTCGGGATCAATCTTCTTTTATCCATCGTTCAGTTGGTTGGAGGAATTGTTTCCGGTTCGCTCGCGCTCATTGCCGACGCCGTGCATAATTTATCTGATGCGGCGTCGCTGTTGCTGGCTCTTGTTGCGCAGAAAATTGCGCGGCGCTCCCCCGATGCCAAACGGACTTATGGGTATAAGAAAGTCGAGACGCTTGCAGCCTATACCAACTATGTTGTGTTGTTGTTGGTTTCTGTGTGGTTGATGATCGAGGCGGTGGGGCGGTTTGTATCACCAGATCCGATTGACGGTTGGGTGTTGGTGTGGGTTTCAACCATTGCCGTTGCGGTCAATCTTGCCACTGTCGTTTTGACGTACCGCGGTGCGCAACATTCGCACAATGTACGGGCGGCGTATCTGCATAATCTTGGCGATGCTCTCTCTTCCATCGGGGTGATTGTTGCGGGGATTTTGATTGTGACGTTCGGCTGGGTGTGGGCGGATGCGCTGCTGACCCTTGTTATTTCCGCCTATATTTTCTGGCAGGTGATAAAATCGCTGCCTATCGTGGCCAATATCCTGATCGACGGGACCCCGTCTACGGTTGATCCGCAAAAGGTAATGGCGGCGATTTCCTCGGTTGAGGGGGTGGCCAATGTTCATCATTTCCATCTGCGCGCACTTGATGAACACCGCACTGCGGTCGAAGCTCATGTGGTTCTGGATACCAATGCACAAGGGGATGCGGTGCGCAGTGCGATTAAAAATGCGTTGTCCCAGTCATTTGAGATCGACCATGTGTTTCTGGAGATCGAAACCAGCGATTGCGGTCAGCGGGGGTGCTCCCCTGTCCCCCATTAAATATTAACATAATATTATCAGTTTTTCGTTATGCTCTTCTTACGGTGGAGGGTCTATGAAGGCGGTTTCAAGACATCAGGAAATGCAGGCAGTGCTGGAGTATATGAACTATGACGTCGGCTCGAGCGGGCTGGACGGCAAAATGGGCAAAGACACCAAGGCTGCGATGAACCAATACGCCAAAGATCACGGGCTGGAAGGGAAAAGCCTCCGCGAGATCGAAAATGCCATCGTGGCCAATATGAAAGATCCGAAGTTCCGTCAGGAGATGCTGGATAAGCTCCGGGACCAGCCGAAAACCCACGATAATGTCGTTGCCACGCAGTGGGCGTTGAAAGAGTCCGGACATAGCGACATCTATATGAGCGACCCGCAAACGCATTTGATGACTGGCAAAATGAACGATCAAACGAAATACGCGGCCAGCAATACTGTGAACGGGAAGCCGACCTTGACGGCCTACATGGATGCGGGTATTCCGGCACAAACCGTTTATGCGATGACCCAACCGACAGTTGCGCCCAGTACGCTTTTTGCCCAGAACGCACTGGATACAACCGCCATGGCTGCGTCATTGGAGGCCCCGAAGCGAGGGGTGACGTTTGAAACTCTGTCGATGAAGATGTAGGCGATCCCTTTAGTGAAAAGCCAAAGATCCTTCGGCAAGGGGGCGTCGATCAATCGGATATGAATTTTCTGCAGGTTGATAAATTGCAATATTCGATTTATGGCGTACACTTTTGACGCCTGTGAGATAAGCCGCAATCATTTCTTCGTTAAGATTGAGTTTTTCTTCAATTGTGTCGACCAATTCTCGGGTGAATGCGAAATCTGGGAAGAGACGGGCTGTGTGATTTCCAATCAGAGTCATATTTACCAATGTGTAATTGGTCTCAGATTTACAGGTTTCCCACAACATGGTGACGAATTTTTTGGCATTGTCAGAGGAGTTGGATTTTAGGAGTGCCCACTCAAGTTTGTTTCCATGGCGGGTGCAAAGTGAAATGGTTTTGATTTCATCAATGGATGTAGTGATGACCAACTCTACGTCTATTGCTTTTTCCTGACTTTGCAGAGGAAAAGAGCGGATTTGGGGTACGCAGGGAATGACTCGTTTGATTAGATTATAAAACATAATACTGCTATCCCATACCATGTCATGCTATGTCAATTAAAAAACGGAGCCAAGTGGCTCCGTTCATTTTGTTTTTCACGTCTTTCCGATTATTTACGGATGCCGAGTTTCGCGATGATCGCTTGATAACGGGCGTTGTCGACTTTAATCAGGTAGTCGAGCAATTTACGACGGCGGGCCACCATGGCCAACAGACCGCGACGGGAAGAGAAATCTTTTTTGTTGGTCTCCATGTGTTTGGAGAGGTTCAGAATGCGTTCGGTCAGAACGGCGATTTGAACTTCGGGAGATCCGGTATCGTTGGCAGAGTTCTGGTTGTCTTTGATGACTTCGGTTTTGCGTTCAGCAGTAATCGACATCGTCTTTTCCTTTCAAAAGGGTTACAGGTTAAATACTCGCACCGGCTGGATTTCCGTTCCTTCCACATCCGCTACCGCAACGGGTTTGCCGCGGTGGGTAAGAAGGGCCAGTTCCAGCGTCCGCGCTTGTGGGCTTAGTCCGGCTTTCACCAGTCGTTCCACGTCGGGTCGGGCGATCAGAGTTATCTTGTTGCCGTTACCGATGCGCGTTGCTTCGCTGTCTGTAAGAGGCACGACCGGGACGTCGTCCAGTACGGCCTCGACAGGGAGCACAATGCTTTCAAGGGTCGCTTTATCCGATGTTTCGCGGAAAAAGTCCAGAGAAATCGCGTTTTTCCCGTAAAAAGGGCCGACCTGATCGCGCATCAGGCAGGAAATATAGCCTTTTGTGCCCAGTTTTTCGGCCAAATCGCGGGCCAGCGAGCGGACGTAGGTCCCTTTGCCGCAGACACAGCGGAAGGTGGCGGTGTCTGTGGTGGTCTCGGTCAATATTAATTCATAGATTTCAACAGGGCGGGCTTTCAACTCGACATCTTCCCCTGCACGGGCGAGGTCATAGGCGCGTTTGCCTTCGACTTTAATGGCCGAGAATGCCGGGGGGATTTGGTCGATTGTTCCCGTGAAGTCGGGCAGGGCGGCTTTGATTTGATCTTCTGTCGGGCGGACGGGAGAGGTGGCGATGACTTCGCCTTCGGCGTCATCGGTATTGCGCCCTTCGCCCCATGTGACCGTGAAAATATAGGTTTTATCGTCGTCCATCATATAGGGGACGAGTTTGGTGGCTTCGCCCAGTGCAATGGGCAAGATGCCGGACGCCAACGGGTCGAGCGTTCCGGCATGGCCGATCTTCGGGAAGTTCAGCGCCTTCTTAACGACGGATAGAGCGTCGTTCGAGCTGATCCCGACGGGTTTATCGAGGTTGACCCATCCGGAAATATCGTTTTTCGGTTTGCGGGGCATTGGTGTCCTTTATAAATCGAGGGTTTCTTTTAAGCGTCGGGTGGGGGAATGTCACGCATAAAAATATTTGCATAATTATTGTGGTTTGTTGTAAGTAATTGGGTTATGAGCATCAGATCAGTGGCTAGGGCAGTTATAAAAAAGACTGCATATGGATTGTTTCGTGCGACAGGGGGAGTTCCTTCCTATGCGCTTACAGTTGACGGGCTTTTTGCGACATCCCGCAAAATGGCCCCTCCCGATTATTTCAATTTGATGCGTGGTCACTATGAAGGGGCCGAGCGCACCATCTTGCGCGGGGCGTTTCGCAATGCGTCGACGATTGTCGAGATCGGGTCGAATATCGGGGTGGTGGCCTCTTTGGCGCTGGACTCCAAACTGGAGCGGAATGGAAGAATGATTTGCGTCGAGCCAAATCCAGATTCCCATGAGGCTTTGTACGCCAATCTGTCACGTGCCCAAAAACGACGTGCAAGTGACGACATTCAATTAAGAGTTCTTCATGCCGCTGTTTCCGGACCGCAAGGCGAGCGGGGCGGTTCTGCAGAATTTATCCAGCGGGCGGATTTATCTTCGGGCCTTTCAGGGCAGGTGTCCGGCAGGGCAAGTGATTCTTCTTTGGTGAATGTCGAAGTGACGTCGCTAAGTAGTATTTTGAACGCACATAACGTCGATGGTCCGTATTCCCTGATTTGTGATGCCGAGGGTGCTGAAATCCCGCTGATTTTCGAGGATGCGGCTGCGTTGAAGAATTGTTCGCAAATGTTGATCGAACTTCACTCGCCGTCTTTAACAGGGAGGGAAGACGTTCCCCCCGATATCATGGTGCGCGAGCTTGAGAGTTTGGGGTTCCGCCTGAGAGTTCGTGAGCACGATACCTATTATCTTGATAAGCTGGCCTTCAACTAATTTGAAAACTTGAATTTATTCTTCTGCTGATTTCGGAAGGTTGTGGAGCAGGGCGTCGATTTTGGCGGCGCTGTCGTACAAAGTGTCCTCAACGAATTTCAGTCTGGGGGTGAATTTCATGCGCACCTGACGGCCGATTTCTTTTTGGAAGATATCGGCGTTGGCGTTGAGGGCTTTCAGAGCTTCTTCCAGATTTTGGCCACCGATCATGGTGGCGTAGGCGGTGGCGTGTTTCATATCGGGCGAGACGCGTACTTCAGAGACGCTCACTAATCCGGCATGTTCCAGCAAAAATGCGTCGTGAAAATGCCCGCGACCCAGCGTTTCCATGATGACATGGAGCAATTGTTCGCCCACCCGCAACTGGCGTTGTGACGGCCCCAGAGTGTTTTGACCTTGTTTCATTTTATTTATGCAATCGTTCTGGTTTCTTCTTTGACGTCATAGCATTCGATGATGTCGCCGTCTTTGAGGTCGTCGTAGTTTTCGAACGCCATACCGCATTCCATTCCCTCGCGGACTTCCTTGACTTCGTCCTTGAAGCGTTTGAGGGTTTTGAGCATGCCTTCGTGGATGACCACGTCGTCGCGGAGCAAACGTACCTTGGAACCACGGCGAACCATACCGGCTTGGACCATACAGCCCGCGATCTTGCCAACCTTGGTGATGTTGAAGACCTGACGGACTTGCGCCTGACCCAGATATTCCTCGCGCACGAGTGGGGAGAGCATACCGCCCAGTACTGCTTTCACATCGTCGATGATGTTATAGATGATGTTGTAGTAGCGGATTTCGACCTTATCGCGTTTGGCCATTTCGCGGGCCTGAGCGTTCGCGCGGACGTTAAAGCCCACCACAAACGCGTTCGAGGCGCGGGCCAGCGTAATATCGGATTCGGAGATTGGACCAACACCGGAGAAGAGGACTTTGACCCCGACTTCGGTTTGTTCTTCGGTGATTTTGGCCAGAGAACCGACAATCGCTTCGACCGATCCATGCACGTCGCCTTTGATGATGACGGGCAGTTCTTTTCGCGCATCGCGGCTTTGGGCCAGCAATTGTTCGAACGAAGCGCCGGTAACGATGGCGGCTTCTTTTTCTTTTTTCTTGCGGAGGCGGTAATCGACAATTTCACGGGCTTTCGATTCCGTATCAACCACGCTGAAGGAGTCGCCTGCGTCCGGCGTTCCGCTCAAGCCCAGTACTTCTACAGGGCGGCCCGGATCAGCCGAGTCAATATTTTGTCCCTTGTCATCGAGCAACGCACGGACACGGCCCCATTCGGAACCGACCACGAAAATGTCGCCGATGTGCAGCGTTCCCTTTTGGATGAGAACGGTGGCCACCGACCCGCGGCCTTTTTCCATTTTGGATTCGACCACTGCCCCTTGCGCGGCGCGGTTCGGGTTGGATCTGAGGTCGAGGACTTCGGCCTGAAGCAAAATGGCTTCCTGCAATTTATCAAGGTTGAGTTTTTTCTTGGCCGAGAGTTCAACACAGAGAACCTCGCCGCCCATTTCTTCAACCTGAACATTGTGTTGCAGAAGGTCTTGTTTGACCTTCATCGGGTTGGCGTCGGGCAGGTCGATTTTGTTGATCGCGACGATCATCGGCACACCAGCCGCTTTTGCGTGGCTGATGGCCTCAACCGTTTGCGGCATGATCGAGTCGTTTGCGGCCACCACCAAAACAACAATGTCGGTGACGTTGGCGCCGCGGGCGCGCATTTCAGTAAAGGCCGCGTGGCCTGGCGTATCGAGGAAGGTAATTTTTTCGCCCGAAGGAATCGTGATCTGGTACGCGCCGATATGCTGGGTAATGCCACCCGCTTCGCCCGCGACCACATCGGTTTTACGCAGCGCGTCGAGGAGGGAGGTTTTCCCGTGGTCGACGTGACCCATGATGGTGACGACAGGCGGACGGGAGACGAGATCTTCGGTGCGGTCTTCGTCGCCTTCGATCCCGACTTCGACGTCGGCATCGGTCACACGTTTGATCTTGTGGCCGAATTCCATCAGGACGAGTTCGGCAGTGTCGGCATCAATCGCCTGATTGATCGTAGCCATCACGCCCATTTTCATGAGCGATTTGATGACATCGCCACCGCGTTCGGCCATCCTGTTTGCGAGTTCTTGCACCGTAATTGTTTCAGGCACAGTGACTTCGCGCGATTGTTTCGGTTGTTCGACTTTGGGGCCAGCCAGCGCACGGGCCTTTTGCCGCGCACGGCGGACGGATGCTAGGGAGCGTCCACTTTCATCGCGGCTATATTGTTCGTTGATAACCTGATTGACGGTCAAACGCCCGCCGCGGCCTGCCATTGCGCTACGGTCGGAATTGGAATCATCATCGCCACCGCTTTTGCGGCTGCTCGAGCGTTTGATGCGGTCGCGGTAGCTGGTCTCTTCCTGTGGGGCCTCTCCCGGATGCGCGGGACGGCTATATCCACCGCCCGGTGCGGCTGCACGGCTTTCGGTCAAAGCTTTTTCCTGAGCGCGGCGTTGTTTATCGGCGGCTTCGGCTTTTTTGCGTTCTTCTTCTTTAATCAGTTCGAGTTCTTCGAGCTCGCGGCGGCGCAGATCTTCGGCGTCGATTTTGCGCGGGCGTTTGCCGGTTTTTTCGGACTCAATGCGGAGTTTCTCCTCTTCGGCTTCCAGAGCGCGCCGTTTGGCTTCTTCCTCGCGGCGACGTTCGTCGTCTTCCTTGGCTTTTTGAAGAGCGCGGAGGCGTGCCTCTTTTTCCTCATTGGTCAGATGGTCTTCGGCGGAGGCTGCTTGTTCCTCGGCTGCGGCTTGGGCGGCGGCGCCGCGTTTTTTACGAACCTCGATGGTCACGCCGCGAGATTGACCGCGTGCAAGCGTTTGCGTGATGTGTTGCTGGCCCGGGCTACCGCCTTTCAGGCTCAATGTGCCTTTGCTGCCACCGAGGGAGAGTGTCTTTTTTTCTTCAGTCATTTTTTTTCCGATTCTACTTTTCCGTTTTAACTGCTTTCAATTTTTCGACCAGATCCACAAGGTTTTTGGCCAGTCCTCCCGCTTTCAGCGAGACGTGATTGATATTCTGTTCGCCTAGCGCGTGGGACAATTCCGCACTGGACCATTCGTCGATGACGGGAATTTCCTGATGGTGTGCCAGACGTTCCAGCTTTTCCCGTCCGTTTTCACTTGAATCGCTGGCGACAACATACACGCTCGTATGGCGGGAACGCAAGGCTTCGTCCACTTTTGTGAAGCCGGAGACCAGTTCTCCCGCGCGTTTGGCCATGCTCAGCGTCTGAAGGGCCAGTTTTCCAAGGCCGGATTCAATGATTTCCAGCAGATTTTCGGGGATTTCGACGTTTTCCCGTACCGTACCGGCAAAGGAATTGCGCCAGATCGCCTTTTTCAGGATATGGCGGTCGGCGGAAATCCACAGGAACGGTCCGGGGAGTTTTTCGGTGAGGTCCGGTACGACCTGACGGTCGGGGGATATCACAAAGCGGATCATTCTGGCTTGCGGCAGGATTTCTCCGGTCACTGCACAGGATGATGTTCTGGCAAGAGTCATAGCCTTCCTTTCATGGATGGGAGGAAGAAAAGAGGAAGGTTCCGGTGCTTCTGGTGTGCGAATAACGGAAGGAACAGGCTTGGGTGGTTGCGGTTTAAAAAGATCCTGAAGATTCCACAGCCCGACGGTCGTAGGAGATAATGCTCCTACGACTGGGTGATAGAAAAGTTCAGGCTCTCTTCTCGCCATATTGTCCGTGTCCTTTCCATTTCCGGTTATGCGGACGGAGAGTCTTCCGGCATCGCTTCGTCAGCGAACCAGTGTTCCCGTGCCTTCATAATCAGAGCATTGGCCTCAGACTCGGACATCGCGTCCGATCCCAGAATTTCCACCAGCTCGTCACCGGCCAGATCCGCAAGATCGTCAAGCGTTTTGACGTTGTTTTCACCGAGTTTGATGATCTGATCGACGGTCAGGCCTTCGAAGGAGACGAGGTCATCAGCCAGTCCCAGTTCGGATTGACGGTTTTTCAGTTCTTCGGCTTTGGTGATCAGCCAGTTTTCGGCACGAGCTTTCAACTCGGCACCGACTTCTTCGTTGAAGCCTTCGATAGAAGCCAGTTCTTCGATTGGTGTTTCGGCGACTTCTTCGACTTTGTTGAAGCCTTCGGCAATCAGCAGGCGGGCGATCACGTCGTCCACATCGAGTGCCTCGATGAAGAGGGCGGAGCGGGCTGCAAATTCTTCCTGACGACGCTTGGTCTCTTCTTCTTCGGTCAGAATGTCGATGTACCAGCCGGTTAGGATCGACGCCAAGCGGACGTTCTGACCGCGGCGGCCGATGGCCAGAGACAATTGTTCGTCAGGCACAACCACGTCGAGACGACGTTTTTCTTCGTCCATCACCACTTTGGTAACTTCGGCGGGAGCCAACGCGTTCACGATAAAGGTCGCGATGTTTGGTGACCATGGGATGATGTCGATTTTCTCGCCACC
>Ga0116143_10002168_pt1 | contig 21880 bp, 20 predicted proteins | sample AD_UKC034_MetaG_FD_89745 | JGI IMG/M metagenome (GOLD analysis project Ga0116143, IMG submission 89745) | Active sludge microbial communities of municipal wastewater-treating anaerobic digesters from USA - AD_UKC034_MetaG | ecosystem: Engineered > Bioreactor > Anaerobic > Digestate | place: USA...
CGACGGACGAGCGGGATTGCAATGACTTGACCTGTCAGACGTGCCTAATTACGCCGGTGCCGTGCGATCCGGGCATGCTATGCAATCCGGTGAACGGGCAATGCGAAGTGCCCTCCGACGACGACGGCGATGGAGTTCCGAACCACCTCGACGTTTGTCCGGGGGTGGATGACGGCATCTTCGCGCCGGGCTGCGTGGCGGCGATTCCGACGGTGAGTCACTGGGGGCTGGTTGTCCTGGCGCTGCTTATCGCCGTGGCGGGCAAGGTGCAGTAGCGCGATCCGAACGCGAGCACACGGCCGGCGATGCCGTCATGGCGGGCAACCAGCTCGAGCGAGAGCAGCGCGCCCTGCGAGAAGCCGCCGAGGCAGGTGGCCGGCGCGGGCACGCCCAGGCGCTGCTGCTGTGCACGCACCCAGGGCTCGATCCGCTCCAGCTGCGCGGCCACGCGCCCGGCCCAGGGCGACGGATCCTGCTGCAGACCCTCGATCGAATACCACATGCGGCCGCGCCGCCCGCCGTCGGCCGGCGTCGGCGCCTGCGGGACCAGCACCGCGGCCTGCGGGAACTCGCGCGAAAGCACCCCGGCCAGCGGCGCCAGCGCGCGTGCGTCCTGCGCCCAGCCGTGCAGCAGCAGCACGAGCTGCTGCGGCGGGCCCGAAGCGGGCAGGTGCTCGATCGCCACTTCCATCGAGACATTGTGGCCCGAGACCGCGGCTCGCGCGCCTTCGCGCGCGCGCCGGGCTCAGGGTGTGACCGCGCGGTCGCCGCCCTTGCCTTCCCCTGCAGCGGGCGCCGGGATGCGTACCTCGCAGCGGATGCCGCTGCCGGCCGCTTCGGTCCAGCGGACCTGGCCCCCGAGCGCGCGCGCACGCTTGCGCACACCGGCCAGCCCCAGCCCGTGCACCCAGGCTTGCGGATCGCCGCCGCGGCCGTTGTCGCTGACGACGAGCTGCACTTCATCGTGCGTGACCTGGAGCTCCACGATCACGCGCGAGGCCTGTGCGTGCATGATCGAGTTGCTGACCAGTTCGCGCAGGATGCGCGTCAGCGCCGACCACGACACCACCCCGAGCGCCAGCTCGCGCGCTTCGTGCAGGCGCCAGTCGAGCTCGATGCCCGCGGCCGACAGGCGCTGGCCGAGGTCGGCCTTCCACTCGCCGGCGGCTTCGGACAGGGTCTGGCTTCCCGCGGCCAGCCCCCGTGTGAGCGTCTTCAGGTCCTGCAGCGTATGCCGGATGTAATCCTCGATCTCGGGATCGGTGGCCTTGTACATCAGCGTCAGCAGCCGCGCGCCGATGTCGTCGTGAAGGTCCTGCGCGATGCGCTGGCGCTCCTCGCTGCGACCCTGCTCGAGCGCGCGGTCGTGGGCCAGCGTGCGGCAGACCTGCTCGACGAGGCGCTCGGCCAGCAGCGCGTCCTCGTGCGTGAAGATGCGCTGGCCTTGGCTCGCATGGCGCATCACCAGCGTCTCGTCGAGCGTCAGCGCCGTCCCCGGCGCGGGCACCGGAACCGACAGCGCGCGTCCCGCGCCGAGCACGCGCGCGCCCTTGCTGTGACGCGCCAGCTGCACCGCCTCGCGCGCGTCAAAGAGCTCCTGCAGCAGTCGGCGCAGCAGTCGAGCGGTCAGCTCGGGCTGCCGCTCCGCGGCGCGCACCGTGCGGTAGACCTGCTCGAAGGCGTGCTCGGCGCTCAGCGCGCTGCCCCCGCCCAGCATGTGCTCGAGGATCCAGCGCCGCGCGGCGAAATAGACGAGGCCGGTGAGCGTCACCGACAGCAGCAGGGCGCCGACCGGGCCGAGCGCGAACGCAGCGACGAAGACCAGCGCAAGCGGTCCGGTGACCGAACCGATCCCCGCGACCAGGGCGAACTCCCGCAGCACGCGCCGCGGCCGCACGACGAAGGGCAGCAGCAGCAGCAGCGAGGCGAAGAACAGGTACCAGACTTCGGCGCTGGCCGCGGCCGCGGCGGACACCGTGCCGCCGCTGCGATGGGTCGCAGCCACGCCCAGCGTCACGGCCACGACCGTTCCGAGCACCAGCCAGGCCAGTCGCTGGACCAGTGAGAGCGCCGGGTCGGCGTGCTGCCGCAGCGACCAGCCGATGACCAGGATCTGCAGCAGGCCCAGGCCGATCAGCGTCGCCTGCGTGAATGCCCAGAGCGCCGGTGCGTCGGGGACCAGGGCGGCCTGCGCCCACGCCACGCCCGCGGCGAGGGCTGCGAGGATCGGCACGGCGGCGTGGCGCAGGGGCCTTGGGTGCAGCGCGTAGGCGCATACCGCGGCGACGGCCGTCAGCACGTCCAGCAGCATGCGCCCGTCCGGGTCCGGCGCGAGCAGCAGCGGCGGGATGCCCAGGCCGCGCCAGGGTTCGCTGGCGATCAGCAGCAGGTTCAGCGCCTGCGCCAGCGCCATCAGCCCGAAGAGCGCGTTGCCGACGCCCGGGCGCCGCAGCAGCACCGTGACGCCGACCAGGTAGAGCGCCAGCGCCAGGCCCGCGATCGGCCAGAACACGACCGGGACATGCGTGTAGCCGCGCGGCGGCGTGTCCAGGTCGAGCCAGGTGTCGTCGCTGAAGCGCAGACGCACCCGGCCCTGGGCCAGGTGGCTGGCGAGTGCCCGCTGCTGCTGCTGCCACCGAGTGCGCTGCGCGCCGTCGACGAGCCAGCGGGCGGTGCGACGGAGCAGCCACACGTCGGCGTCGAGCGGAGGCAGCCCGTCGGATTCGACGGCCACGAGCGTGCGTCCGCTCATCGCCGCCAAATCGGGGCGCGGGCTCGTCAGCAGCGTCGGCTGCCCCAGCGCCGTGGCCTGCCATGCCGAAGGCAGGTGCGGGCTTGCCGCCAGCACGCGCACCATCGCCGCCACGAGCAGGAGACCCGCGAGCGCGGCCAGCGCCAGCACCCACAGGCGCCATCCGCGCCAGCGCCGCGGCGTGCGCTGCTGCAGCGAAGCCTCGATGGCGCGTTCGTCCAGGGCACCGTCGAAGGCCGCATTGGCGCCGCTGGACGAAGGCATGCCCGGCCGGCCTCCTTGCGGCCCTCAGCGGCTTGACGTCGTCGCGCGCGCCCGCGCGGGCGTCACACCAGCCCCTGCTTGCTCGCCAGCACGGCCGCCTCGGCGCGGCTGGAGACGTTGAGCTTGCGATAGATCGACTTGATGTGGTCGTTGACGGTGAACCACTTGATGCCCATGAGGCTGGCGATCTCCTTGATCGTGAAACCTTTGCTGAGGTAGGTCAGCACCTCGGTTTCGCGCGGCGTCAGGGGTTCATGTTCGGGCGCCGGCTCGATCGCCGGCCGCGCCATCGGCGGGTTCGATGCCGCTTGCAGCGTGCCTGCTGCTCCCGGATGCGGCGTCCCTGGCGTGCTGCGGAAGTGATTCAGCAGCCGGCGCGCGATCGCCGGCGACAGCGGCGGCTGGCCGCGCACGATCTTCTGCAGCTCCTCGACCAGCACCTCGAAGCGGTCCTCCTTCAGCAGGTATCCGTCGGCACCGCGCTGCAGCGCCGGGAACAGGTGCTCGTCGTCGGAATAGAGCGTGGTGACGATCTTGATCGCCGGATAGTGATCGAGCTCGGCGAGCAGATCCAGCCCGGTGCCGTCGGGCAGCTCCAGGTCGACCAGGACGAGCCGGAAGGGATCGGTGCCGTGCAGGCCGGTGGGGCCGCCCGCCAGCGCGATCTGGCGGCGCGCGGCCTCGAGGTCGCCCGCCTCGACGATGGTCTGCGCGTCGCTGAAGCTCTCGCGCACGACCCGGCAGAGGAAGCTGCGTGCCACGGGGTTGTCTTCGAGGATCAGCACCTTGACCGTCATGCGGACCTTTCGGGGGCAGAGAGTGCGAGGGCGGCTTCGTTGAGCCCCCGGATGCTACCCGCTCGCATCGTGCGTGGACTGCCGCAAGCCTGTCCCGCGTGGGGTTGCGGCCGGGCCACGGACCGCCTCCGGGTGCCGCACCGCCCACCTACAATGCCGCCGCATGCGCATCCTGATCGCCAATGACGACGGCTACCTGGCACCGGGGATCGCGGCACTGGCTCGCGCCTGCGAGGGTCTGGGCGAGATCGACATCGTCGCGCCGGAGCAGAACGCCAGCGGTACGAGCAATGCGTTGTCGCTGACGCGGCCGCTGTCGGTGTTCGAGACGCGGCTGGCCAGCGGGCAGGTGGTGAAGGTCGTCAACGGCACGCCCTCGGACTGCGTGCACGTCGCGCTCACCGGCGTGCTGCCCGCACGACCGGACATCGTCGTCAGCGGCATCAACAACGGCGCCAACATGGGTGACGACACGCACTACTCGGGCACCGTTGCGGCGGCGATGGAGGGTTTCCTCTTCGGCATCCCGGCGCTGGCCTTCTCGCAGGTCGACAAGGGCTGGCGCGAACTCGATGCGGCTGCGGCGACCGCGCGTGGGATCCTCGAGCAGGTACTCGCGAACGGTCCGCCCGCGACGCCGTTCCTGCTCAACGTGAACATCCCGAACCGCGCCGATTCGGCCAGCCGTGCGCGGCGCGTCACGCGCCTGGGCCGGCGTCATCCGAGCGCGCCGGTGGTGCGCCAGACGAACCCTCGCGGCGACGTCATCTACTGGATCGGCCCGGCGGGGGAGGCGCGCGATGCCGGCGAGGGCACCGACTTCCACGCCATCGCGCAGGGCGAGGTCTCGATCACGCCGCTGCAGGTCGACCTGACCGACCACGCGGCGCGTGCGGGCTGGGCCGAGCGCCTGGCCCGGCCGACGACGGTGTGACGCAGCGACCGCCCGGCGCCCGTTTCCCGGCGGGTCTGGACCGGCTGAGCCTGGAGACGGGTGTGCGGCGCCCGGGTCAGGCCGGGGGGGCGGGCGCGTCCCGCGAGCCGCTGCGGCCGCAACGTCCCTTGGCGCAGGCGGCGCTGGATTCGCAGCGGCAGGTGCGCGTGGCCGGCCTCGGACTGGATTCGGCAGCGGTGCGTGCGCGCATGGTCGAGCGCCTGACCCGGGAGGGCATCGGCTGCGAGCCGGTGCTGCAGGCGCTGGCGCGCGTCGAGCGCCACCGCTTCGTCGACACGGCGCTGGTGACGCAGGCCTACGAGGACACCAGCCTTCCGATCGGGCACGGCCAGACGATCAGCAAGCCTTCGGTGGTCGCGCGCATGCTGGCGCTGCTGTACGAGTCGGCGCGTGCGCGCGAGCAGGGCTCGCTCGGACGCGTGCTCGAGATCGGCACCGGCTGCGGCTACCAGGCGGCGCTGCTGTCGCTGCTGTCTCGCGGCGTGCTGTCGATCGAGCGCCTGCGTTCGCTGCACGAGAAGGCGCGCGTGCACCTGCAGGGGTGGCGGCACGGCGACCTGCGCCTGATCCACGGCGACGGGCGTCTTGGACACGCGCCCTGGGCACCCTACGATCACATCGTCGCCGCCGCCGGCGGCGAGGCGTTGCCGCCGGCCTGGCTCGAGCAGCTGGCCATCGGCGGCCGGCTGGTCGCGCCGATGCACGACGAACGCAGCGGCGGGCAGGTGCTGGTCGTCGTCGATCGCACGGCCAGCGGCTGGCGTGAGCAGCGGCACGGCTTCGTGCACTTCGTCCCTCTAAAATCCGGCCGCGAATGAGGCGGGGAGGGCGGAAGGGACATGCTCAGATGACTGCTTGGGCGTTACGGGCCACGCGCGCGATGCGGGCGATGAGGGTCGTACCGGCGATGGGATCGGCGCGTGGTGGAAGGGGCGCCCCGGTGCCCGGCTTGTGTGCTGCGCTCGTGCTCGCATTGCTTGCCGGTTGTGCAAGCGCGCCCAACCGTGCTCCGGTCGAGGAGCGCAAGCCCCCGGCGCGCGTCGGCGCCAGCGCGCCGCAGGGCGTCGCCGTCCCGCCTGCCGACGCTTCGACGCCCTTGCCGGGTGCGGAGAACGCGGGCAGGCCCGGTTATTACACGGTTCGTTCCGGCGACACCCTGATTCGGATCGCACTCGAACAGGGCCAAAACTGGCGCGACCTGCAGCGCTGGAACCAGCTCTCCGATCCCAACGTGATCGAAGTCGGGCAGGTGCTGCGCGTTGCGCCGCCCGGGACCGAGCCGGTGGTCGCCGCTGCCGATGGGGCGGTGACGCGGCCGGTCGCTGCCGCGGGTCGCGTCGACTCGCGGCCGCTGGATGCGCGCGGACCTGCGCCCGCAGCGCCGAGCGCGGCGAGCGCCGCCGCTGCCGCATCCACGCCGGCTGCATCCCCCGCGCCCGCGCCGGCGACCAAGCCGCCGGCGCGCGAAGGCGAGGACGCTGTCCCCTGGATCTGGCCGGCCGAAGGTCCGGTCATCGCGGCCTTCGACGAGGGCCGCAACAAGGGCGTGTCCATAGGCGGCAAGGCCGGCGACCCGGTGATTGCCGCCGCCGACGGCCGCGTGGTCTACGCCGGATCGGGCCTTCGCGGCTACGGCAACCTGGTGATCGTCAAGCACAACGGCACCTACCTGAGCGCGTATGCGCACAACCAGACCCTGCTGGTGAAGGACGAGCAGGTCGTGCGGCGCGGCCAGAAGATCGCGGAGATGGGTTCGAGCGACGCCGATCGCGTGCAGCTGCACTTCGAGATCCGGCGCCTGGGCGTTCCCGTCGATCCGCTGCGCCTGCTGCCGCAGCGTTGAGCCGCGCCCCCCGGGAGCGGCCCTGCGCGCCGCGGCCGACCCCCCGATCCGCGGCGGGTCATTAAGGGCTTCCGCTAGGCGGGACGGGCGCGAGGCGCGGCTAGCATCGCCCGCGCCCACTTGGGCTCGACGCGTCGTGCGGGGGTTTTTCGCTTGCAGTTCCTGCAGCTCATCATCAGCGGCATCGCGCAAGGCTGCATCTACGGCCTGATCGCGCTGGGCATCGTGCTCATCTACAAGGCCACCGAGACGGTGAGCTTCGCGCAGGGTGAGCTGATGATGCTCGGCGCCTTCCTCGGCCTCGTGCTGATGGGGCAGCTCGGCTGGTCGTTCTGGCTCGCGCTGCCGGCGGTCGTGCTGGCGATGGTGCTGCTGGGCGTGGCCACCGAGCGCATCGCGATCCGCCCCATTCTCGGTCAGCCGGCGTTCTCGATCGTGATGCTGACCTTCGGCCTGGGCTACGTCGCGCGCGGCATGATCACGATGATCCCCGGCATCGGCAGCGACACCAATGCGCTGCCCGTTCCCTACAAGGACGAGGTCTGGCGGCTCGGCGAGCTGGTGCTCAACGTCGAGCAGCTCGTCGTGATCGCGGTCACCCTGCTGCTGTGCGCCGCGCTCTACGCGCTCTTTCGCTACAGCCGCGTCGGCATCGCGATGCAGGCGGCCTCGCAGAACCAGCTCGCCGCCTACTACATGGGCATCCCGGTGCAAAGGCTCAACAGCCTCGTCTGGGGCCTGGCCGCCGGGGTCGCTGCGATCGCCGGGCTGCTCCTGGCGCCGATCACCTTCGTGCACGCGAACATGGGCTTCATCGGGCTGAAGGCCTTTCCGGCGGCGGTCGTCGGCGGCTTCGGCAGCCTGCCCGGGGCGATCGTCGGCGGCCTCGTGATCGGCCTCGTCGAATCGCTTTCGGGCTTCTACCTGCCCGAAGGCATCAAGGACATCGCCGCCTACGTCGTCGTGCTGCTGATGCTGATGGTCAGGCCCAGCGGCCTCTTCGGCGACACCATGCAGAAGAAGGTCTGAAGGTCTGAGGCAAGACGGGACGGAAGATGCGCTTTCTCTTCAAGACCAGCTATGCGCAGGACATCGCGCTGGCGCGCCACGAGGGCCACCGCTTCTGGTATTCGCTGCTCGTCGTGCTGCTCGTGGCCGCGCCCTGGCTGCTCTCCGAGTACGGCCTGGCGCAGCTGACTTTCGTGCTCATCTACGCGATCGTGGGCCTCGGGCTGATGCTGCTGGCGGGCTTCACCGGGCTCTTCTCGATCGGGCACGCGGCGTTCCTGGGGGTCGGCGCCTATACCGAGGCCGTGCTGGTGGCCGCCGGCCTGCCCTTTCCGCTGGCGCTGCTGTGCGCGATGCTGCTGGCCGCGGCGGTCGGCGTCGTCGTCGGCCTGCCGGCGCTGCGCGTCAAGGGCATCTACCTCGGCATCGCGACGATGGCCTTCGGCTTCGTCGTCGCGGAGGTGTTCGCGCGCTGGGAATCGGTCACCGGCGGCAACGCCGGGCTGCAGGTGAAGGCGCCTGCAATCGGCACCTGGTCGGTGGACGACGGCGTGAGCTTCTACTTGCTCTGCCTGGTGCTGACGATCGTCGCGACGCTTGGCGTGCTCAACCTGCTGCGCTCGCCCACCGGGCGCGCCTTCGTCGCGATCCGCGACAGCGAGATCTCCGCGCAGAGCATGGGCATCCACCTCGCGCGCTACAAGACGCTCTCGTTCGCGATCTCGGCCGCGCTCGCCGGCCTGGGTGGAGCTCTCTACGCGCACATGATCAAGTTTCTGAGCCCCGACCAGTTCGACATCGTCCAGTCGATCGACCTGCTGCTGATGGTCGTGATCGGTGGCCTGGGCTCGGTCCACGGCGCCTTCCTCGGCGCGATCTTCCTGATCGTGATGCCGCAGGCGATCAACGCCGCGAAGGACTTCCTGCCCGAGGCGATCGGCATGGCCCCGGGCCTCAAGGCCGCGGTCTACGGCCTCGTGCTGATCGTCTTCGTGCTCTTCGAGCCGATGGGGCTCTACGGCCGCTGGCTCAAGATCCGCACCTGGTTCAGCGTCTTCCCCTTCTACCGGCGCGGCATGTTCAAGCGGCAGAAGAGCTTCCAGAAGTCGGAGCGCCTGCGATGAGCGCCGCCGCTGGAACGACCGCCGCCCCGCTGCTGTCGGTGCGCGAGATCAGCGTGCACTTCGGCGGCGTGCGCGCGGTCGATGGGGTCAGCTTCGACGTGCAGCCCGGCGAGGTCTTCACGCTGATCGGCCCGAACGGCGCCGGGAAGACGACGGTCTTCAACCTGATCAGCCGGATCTACGCGCCGACGAGCGGACGCATCGAGTTCGGCGGCGTCGAGCTCACGCGCTGCGCGCCGCACGAGGTCGCCGGGCTGGGCGTGGCGCGCACCTTCCAGAACATCGAGCTCTTCGAGCACGCGAGCGTGCTGCAGAACCTGCTGATCGGCCGGCACACGCACCGGCGCACCGGCTTCTTCGGCGACCTCTTCTTCACGCCGGCGGCGCGCGCCGCGGCGCTGCAGGAGCGCGAGGAGGTCGAGCAGGTGATCGACTTCCTCGAGCTCGCGCATTACCGCGACAGCCTGATCGCCGGGCTGCCCTACGGCGTGCGCAAGGTCGTCGAGCTGGCGCGCGCGCTGTGCATGAAGCCCAAGCTGCTGCTGCTGGACGAGCCCTCGTCGGGGCTCAACGTCGAGGAGACCGAGGGCATGGCCTGGTGGATCCACGACATCCGGCGCGAGCTCGGCATCACCGTGCTGATGGTCGAGCACGACATGGGCCTGGTCTCGAAGGTCTCGGACCGGGTGCTCGCGATGAACCAGGGCCAGGTGCTGGCCCTGGGCGACCCGGCGACGGTTCAGGCGCACCCGGGCGTCGTCGAGGCCTATCTCGGCGGCAGCCAGGATCTCTCGAGCCTGCGGCGGGAGCGCGCATGAACTCCGCGGCCGCCGACGAGATCCTCGTTCTCACCAACGTCGAGAGCGCCTACGGGCCGATCCGCGCGATCCGCGGCGTCAGCCTGAAGGTGCGGCGCGGCGAGATCGCGACCGTGCTCGGCAGCAACGGTGCGGGCAAGACGACGATCCTGAAGACGATCAGCGGCATCCTCGACCCCACGCGCGGCAGCGTGCACTTCAAGGGCGCCGACATCACCGCGGGCGACCCGGCGGCGATCGTTCGCCGCGGGCTCGTGCACGTGCCGGAGGGGCGCGAGGTCTTCCCGCTGCTCTCGGTGCGCGAGAACCTGCTGATGGGTGCCTACACGCGGCGCGACCGCGACGGTGTCGCGCGCGACATGGAGCAGGCCTTCGCCTACTTCCCGATCCTGAAGGAGCGGCTGCACCAGGAGGCTGGGCTGCTCTCCGGCGGGCAGCAGCAGATGCTCGCGATCGCGCGCGCGCTGGTGGCCGCGCCCGAGCTCATCCTGCTCGACGAGCCGAGCCTGGGCCTGAGCCCCCGGCTCACCTACGAGATCTTCGAGATCGTCGTGCGCATCAACCGCGAGCGCGGCACGACGGTGTTGCTAGTCGAGCAGAACGCGAGCATGGCGCTCAACGTCGCCGACTACGGCTATGTGCTCGAGAACGGCCGCATCGTGATGGAGGACCGCTGCGCCGTGCTGCGCGAGAAGGAGGACGTGAAGGAGTTCTACCTCGGCATGAAGGCCGGCGGCGTGCGCGGGGAGCGGCGCTGGAAGAAGCGAAAGACCTGGCGATGAGCGGCCTCTGGAACCTCGCCACCGTCGAACGCCGCAGCGGGGTGCTGACGCCGGGCGACACGCTGCCGCAGCTCTTCCTGAACGCGGTGGCCGCGCGCGGCGACGCGGTGTGGATGCGCGAGAAGAAGCTCGGGCTCTGGCGCGCCTGGAGCTGGCGCGAGGCCGCGGTGGCCGTGCGCGAGATCGCGATGGGCCTGGCCGCACTTGGGCTGCAGCCGGGCGCGATGGCGTCGATTCTTGCCAATACCGTCGTCGACTGGGTGCTCGCCGATGTCGGCATCCTCTGCGCCGGTGGCGTCACCAACGGCATCTACCCGACCGACAGCGCGTCCCAGGTCGAGTACCTGTGCGCGGACTCGGGCACGTGCATCCTCTTCGTCGAGGACGAGGAGCAGCTCGACAAGCTGCTTGCGGTCTGGCCGCGGCTGCCGCTGCTGCAGCACGCGATCGTCTTCGACATGAAGGGCCTTGGCGAATTCGACGATGCGCGCGTGATGAGCCTGGCCGCGCTGCGCGAACTCGGCCGCGCCTTCGACGCGGCGAACCCCGGCGAGTACGAGCGGCGCTGCGCGAGCCGCGGCCCGGACGATCTTGCGATCCTCGTCTACACCTCGGGCACGACGGGCCGGCCCAAGGGCGCGATGCAGCTGCACGGCGCGATCACCTGGACGCTGCGCCAGATCGGCGTGCACCTGCCCCAGGTGCAGGGCGACGAGCGCATGTGCTTCCTGCCGCTGTGCCACATCGCCGAGCGTGTGCTGGGCGCCTACTCGTCGATCTACTCGGGCGCGATCCTGAACTTCGTCGAGAACCCGGACACCGTGGCCGAGAACGTGCGCGAGATCTCGCCGACGGTCTTCTTCGCGGTGCCGCGCGTGTGGGAGAAGTTCTATTCCGGCGTGGTGATCGCGGTCAAGGAGGCCGGCCGCGTGCAGCAGCTGGCCTATCGCTGGGCGATCGGCGTCGGCGAGCGCGTCGCCGACTGCGTGCTCGCGCGTCGGCCGGTGCCGCAGTCGCTGCGCTGGCAGTTCCGGCTCGCGCGCTTCGTCGCGCTGGACAACGTGCGCAAGAGCGTGGGCATCCACCGCGCCCGCTACCTGCTGACCGGGGCCGCGCCGATCTCGCCCGATCTCGTGCGCTGGTTCATGGCGCTGGGCGTGCCGATGCTCGAGGGCTGGGGCATGACCGAGACCTGCACGGTCGGCATGATCAACCGCGCCGATGCGATCAAGGTCGGCACCATCGGGCCGCCGATCGAGGGCGTGCAGGCCCGCATCGACGCCGCGACCGGCGAGATCCAGCTGCGCGGGCGCAACGTCTTCGCGGGCTACCTCAACCAGCCGGAGAAGACCGCCGAGGCGATCGACGCCGATGGCTGGCTGCACACCGGCGACGTCGGCGAGGTCGACGCGGAAGGCCATTTCCGCATCACCGACCGCATGAAGGACATCATCATCACCGCCGGCGGCAAGAACGTGACGCCCAGCGAGTGGGAGAACGAGCTCAAGTTCTCGCCCTACATCACCGATGCCGTCGTCATCGGCGACAAGCGGCCGTACCTCGTGTGCATCGTGATGATCGACCAGGAGAACGTCGAGCGCTTCGCGCAGGACCACGACGTGCCGTTCAGCAACTACGCGAGCCTCACCCGGGCGCCCGAGGTGCTCGCGCTGATCCAGCGCGAGGTCGACAAGGTCAACGCGAAGTTCGCGCGCGTCGAGCAGGTCAAGCGCTTCTGGCTGCTGGACACGCAGCTCGGCGCCGAGGACGAGGAGCTCACGCCGACGATGAAACTCAAGCGCAAGCTGGTCGAGAACAAGTACGCTTCGCAGATCGAAGCGATGTACCGGGCCTGAGATAGGCCCTCCACCCCAAGGAGACGAGCGATGAAACGAGGTGCATGGGCGACGGTTGCGGCTTGCGCGCTGGCGCTGCCGGGCGGGGCTGCGCAGGCGCAGCAGCAGGGCGTGAGCAAGAACGAGATCGTGCTGGGCTCGATCCAGGATCTCTCCGGGCCGCTGGCGGGCTTCGGCAAGCAGGTGCGTTTCGGGATGATGCTGCGCGTCGACGAGATCAACGAGCAGGGCGGCGTCAACGGTCGCAAGCTGCGGCTGATCGTCGAGGACTCGGGCTACGACCCGAAGAAGGCGGTGCTGGCGGCGCAGAAGCTCGTCAACCAGGACAAGATCTTCATGATGGTCGGCCACATCGGCACGGCGCACAACCTCGCCGCGATGCCGGTGCAGTTCGAGAAGAACATCATCAACTTCATGCCGGTGACCGCGGCGCGCGAGATGTACGAGCCCTTCCACCGGCTCAAGTACGCCTTCGCCACGCCCTACTACGAGCAGATCCACGTCTTCGTGCCCAAGCTGATCAAGGAGAAGTCGCCCAAGGCGATCTGCGCGATCTACCAGGACGACGAGTTCGGGCTCGAGGTGCTGCGCGGTGCGGAGACGGCGCTCAAGGAGATGAACCTGAGCATGGTCGAGAAGACCTCGTTCAAGCGCGGCGCGACCGACTTCTCCTCGCAGGTCGCGAAGATGAAGGCCGCCAACTGCGACTTCGTCGTGCTCGGCACTCTCATTCGCGAGACCATCGGCACCGTGGCCACCGCGCGCAAGCTCGGCTTCAACCCGACCTTCATCGGCTCGCAGGGGGCGTACACCGACCTCATCCACAAGCTCGGCGGGCCGACGATGAACGGCATCTACGCCACCATGTCCACGCAGCACCCCTACCTCGACGATGCCTCGCAGCCGGTGCGCTTCTGGGCCAACAAGTACAAGACCAAGTTCAACGAGGACCCGGCCGTGTTCTCGGTCTACGGCTACAACATCATCGACATGTTCGCGCAGGTCGCGGGCAAGGCGGGCACGAACCTCACGACCGACAGCTACATCAAGGTCATGGACACGATGAAGTTCCCGCCCGACATCTTCGGCACGCCGGAACTGACCTACGGCCCGCAGAAGCGCATCGGCAGCATGGCCAGCCGCATTTCGCAGATCCAGGACGGACGCTGGAAGGTGGTGAGCGACTACGTGACGCCCTGAGGGCAGACGCTGATCGCTGAGGGTCGATCCACCCTGACCCCGACCCTCTCCCGCGCGGCGAGAGGGGGGCAGGACGAGGCGGGCGCGCCCCGGATAATCGCCCGATGACGGCGCAAGAGGAATGGCTCGAGGTCGAATCGCTGGACCTCGACGCGCAGGGCGTGGCGCATCGCGCCGACGGCAAGGTGGTCTTCATCGAGGGTGCGCTGCCCGGCGAGCGCGTGCAGGCGACGATCGCGCGGCGCAAGAACCAGTGGGAGCAGGGCCAGCTTGCCGCGCTCGCGCGCGAGAGCGCGCAGCGCGTACGCCCGGCCTGTCCACACTTCGGCCTGCACGCAGGCGCCTGCGGCGGCTGCAAGATGCAGCACCTGCACCCGGCGGCGCAGGTCGCGATCAAGCAGCGCGTGCTGGAGGACAACCTGCTGCACCTGGCCAAGCTGCGGCCGCAGCGGATGCTGCGGGCGATCGAAGGGCCGGCCTGGGGCTATCGTTGGCGCGCAAGGCTGTCGGTGCGCCACGTCGCGAAGAAGGGCACGGTGCTGGTCGGCTTTCACGAGCGCAAGTCGCGTTACGTCGCCGACATGCGCGTCTGTCCGGTGCTGCCACCGGCGGTCAGCGCGATGCTCGTGCCCTTGCGCGAACTGGTCGGCGCGCTCGAGCAGCGCGAGCGCGTGCCGCAGATCGAGCTGGCGGCCGGCGACACGGTGACGGCACTCGTGCTGCGGCATCTGGAGCCGCTTTCCGCCGCGGACGCCGAGCGCCTGCGGGCCTTTGGCCGGGAGCGTCGCGTTCAGTGGTGGCTGCAACCCAAGGGACCGGAGAGCGTGCACCGGCTCGACGACGAGGGCCCTGAACTGTCGTACGCGCTGCCCGAGTTCGGCATCGTGATGCCGTTTCGGCCGACCGACTTCACGCAGGTCAACCCGCACATCAACCGCGTGCTGGTCGCGCGCGCGGTGCGGCTGCTCGACCCGCAGGCCGCCGAGCGCGTGATCGACTGGTTCTGCGGCCTCGGAAACTTCACGCTGCCGCTGGCGACGCGCGCCGGGCAGGTGCTCGGCATCGAGGGCAGTCGCACGCTGGTCGAGCGCGCGCAGCAGAACGCGCGCGGAAACGGTCTCGCGCACCGAACGAGCTTCGAGGCGCGCAACCTGTTCGAGCTCGGTGCGGCCGATCTCGTGGCGATTGGTCATGCCGACCGCTGGCTCGTCGACCCGCCGCGCGAGGGGGCGTTCGCGCTGGCCAAGGCGCTCGCCGACCTGCACGCCGCACCCGTGGACGGCTGGCAGCCGCCGCAACGCATCGTCTACGTCAGCTGCAACCCGGCGACGCTGGCGCGCGACGCGGGCTTGCTCGTGCACCAGGCCGGCTACCGCTGCAGTGCCGCCGGCGTCGTCAACATGTTCCCTCACACGGCGCACGTGGAGAGTCTCGCCGTCTTCGATCGCGAAGCTTTGGCGTAGGCTCGGGTCGCGCAGCGACGCGAGCGGCAACCATTGGCTGTGTCAGTCCGAGGCAGGAATTGGGCGTAACGGTGCAAACCAGCACGGAGCTTAGATCTGCCGGCGCCGTCCGATCAGCGTCAATACGCCGAGACCCGCCGCTAACATCAACCAAGTCTGTGCCTCGGGCACCGCGGTGACCTGCCAGCCGATGTCACGCATGGCGGCGTAGTCCAGATCGGTGAACTCGGCGCGCGTGCCTTGCAACAGGGCCGGGACCATGTTGGCAACCTGGCTGCCGGCCCCGTTGACGATGCTCATCGTTCCGGGCGCCCAGTGGGCACCATCACCAGACAGCGCCGCCGAGCCTACGGTCGGCCCGACAAACGATCCGCCGATGACCCGATTCTCGAAAGAGTCCGCGGTACCAAAACCCAGAACGTGGGCGAGTTCGTGCACCGCGACCGAATAGAAGTCGTTCTTGCTGCTGTCCAAGCCGTTCGTGTCGAGCCCGAAGTGCCAGGTTGCCGTGCTGCTGAAGCTGATGAAGCCGCCCCAGGGACCAAAGTCAGTCGCGCCGGGGCCGCTCACGATGCCTTGTCCGCGGCTGCTTGCGTCGGCACAGAAGGTCCCGATGCCGTTGCACGAATATCCGCCGTGCCCCCCAATGCCAAGGCTTGCTCCAAGATCCGCGCTACCGACGAACACTCGGAGCGTTCCCGCTGGCAGGCTCTGCCCGGCTAGCGTGATTGGCACCCCGCTGAATGGATCGGAAGGATCGAAGAAGCGGAAATCAAAGGCGTTCACTCCCGATGACGTGATGGCATCGAGGTTGTCGGTGAGCCGGTTTTCGAAGACCGCGGCAGCCGCATCGAGTGCCTTGAAGCGGTCGGTATCGCTGAAGAAGCTGCTCGTGTCATAGGTGAAATCGAACTCGATGTCGATGGCTTGTGCGGTGGGGCTGCCCAGTGCAAGCAACAGTCCGAGCGTACCCAGAAGCTTCTTCATAACTCCTCCTGACAAGTCTCAGAGCAGCACGCAAATTTTGAGCCATATCGATGCTGGGGACGACAAACCCGTTCGAATCAATGGTCTGCACATGCGCGTGAAATCGCGCCCTGCGACGCAGGACGCGATGCGTAAGGTGTTTCGACATGGGGTTTTGCCCGATTGGCTCGAGGCGCGGTGTTCAGCCGCGCGCTTTGCGTCGCCCTTGTTCACGCGGTGCCGGATACCGGGTCGTCGCGATTTCTACGTAATCCGTTCGTGTAGGCTCGACGCCCAGGAGGCCTTGCGATGACCACGATCACGATCTATCACAACCCGCGCTGCAGCACCTCGCGCAAGGCGCTCGAGCTGCTGCGCGAGCAAGGCGTCGAGCCGAAGGTCATCGAGTACCTGAAGACGCCACCGAGCGTGAGCGAACTCGAGGCGATCGCACGGGCGAGTGGCGAACCGCTGCGCGCGTTGCTGCGAACCAAGCAGCCCGAGTACCTGGAACAGGGCCTGGACGATCCGAAGCTGAGCGAGGACGAGCTTGCCCGTGCGATGCACGCGACCCCGGTGCTGATCGAGCGGCCGATCGTCGTCGGCCCCAAGGGTGCGCGCCTGGGCCGACCGGTCGAGCGGGTGCTCGAAGTGCTGGGCTGAAAGCCGCAGGCTCCGGCCTCGCGCTCGCCGCAGCGTCGTGCCCGTTCTTCCCGGCGACTATGCCGAGGGGGCGAGCGCCGGATAGTCGGTGTAGCCGCGCTCGCCGCCGCCGTAGAAGGTCGTGCGGTCGCCGCTGGCCAGCGGCGCCGCTTCGCGCAGCCGCCGGCCCAGGTCCGGGTTGGCGATGAAGGGGCGGCCGAAGGCAACGAGGTCGGCGGCGCCGGAAGCAACGGCATCCAGCGCCATCTGCCGGTCATAGCCGTTGTTCGCGATCCACGCGCCGGGGTGAAGACGGCGCAGCGCCGCGTAGTCGAAGGGCGCGCCTTGCGCCGAGAGGTCGCGCTCGCCGCCGGTCGCGCCCTCGATCACGTGCAGGTAGGCCAGGCGCAGCGGCGCAAGCGCGCTCACCGCGGCCTCGTAGAGCGCCTGCGCGTGGCTGTCCTGCCCTGCGTCGTTGGCCGGCGTCACCGGGGACAGGCGCAGGCCGATGCGGCCGCCGCCGATCTCGGCGCCGACGGCGCGCATCACCTCGACGAGGAAGCGGATGCGCTTGGGGATGCTGCCGCCCCATTCGTCCGCGCGGTCGTTGATGCTGTCGCGCAGGAACTGCTCGATCAGGTAGCCGTTGGCGCCATGCACCTCGACGCCGTCGAAGCCGGCGTCCATCGCGCAGCGCGCGGCGTGGCGATAGGCCTCGATCACGCCGGGGATCTCGTCGCCTCGCAGCGCGCGCGGGGCCGACACCGGGACGAAGCCGCCCGCGAGGAAGGTCTTGGAGCGCGCCGCGCGCGCGGTCGACGACACCGGGGCCGCGCCTGCCGGCTGCAGCTCGACGCGCGAGATGCGGCCGACGTGCCATAGCTGCACGACGATGCGACCGCCGCGCGCGTGCACCGCGTCGGTGATGCGGCGCCAGGCCGCGACCTGGTCGGGGCGGTGGATGCCGGGCGTGTCGATGTAGCCCTGGCCTTCGGCGCAGATCTGCGTGCCTTCGGTGACGATGAGGCCGGCGCCGGTGGCCGGGTCGGCTCGCTGCGCGTAGTAGCGCAGCATCAGCTCGTTCGGGCATTGGCCCGGCGCGCGGTTGCGCGTGAGCGGCGCCATCACGATGCGCGTCTGCACCGGGATGTCGCCAAGCTGGATCGGGTCGAAGAGCGAGGTCATGGGCTCGGTCGCCGAGGTTTCGGGAGGGGGTGCAGGCTCAGGCGGGGACGATGCGTCGCGCCTCGACGTAGTAGCGCTTCTCGTGCGCCTCGCCGAGTGAGAAGGTCTTGCGCGGCAGCGGACCCTTGTGCACGACGCGCCGCAGCAGCTCGCCCTTGGCGATCGTCGGCAGGTGCAGGCCGACGTTGCCCGGCTGCTGCGCCAGGCGCTCGAGCACGTCGTCGCCATGGACGTAGTCGATGTCGGCCGTGGCCTTGTCGGCGAGCAGCCCGTCGACGAAAGGCTGCAGCGCGTCGAGCGCGAGCGACGCGGGCGCTCCCTCGAGTTCCGCCACCGAACAGCGCGCGCCGGGGCCGATGATGCCGAAGCGGCGCGGGTCGGTGCCCACCTGCTCGCGCATCGCGGCGGCCGTGGGCACATCGGCGCAGCGCAGCGCGGCGCCGAAGGTCTGCTGCATGGCCTGCCGCAGATCCGCGGTGACGCCGAAGAGTAGCCGGTGGATCGGCTCGAACTGCAGCGCCGGATCGTGGATGTTGACGACCTCGACGAGTGCGAAGCGCGCCGGATGATCAGCGCCGGCGCCGGCCTTGATCTCGTTCCAGGTCGCCTTGGCCGTGGCCAGCGAGTGGTTGCCGTCGCCGACCGGGAACAGCATCACCGGCGTGCCTTCGGGGACGCCGTAGTGCCGTGCGAAGGCCGCGGGCTCGGCCAGCGCGTCCAGCGCGGCTGCCACGCGCGCCCAGCGTGCGGCATCGACCGCCATGCCGCGCAGGTGACCGCCGCCGGCCATCAGTTCGATGTCGTAGAGTGGTGCGAGCGCGTCTCGCTCCTGCGCCAGCGGCTCGATCACCGTGCCTTGCGGATCGTCGATCAGCACCATCACGTGCGGCAGCTCGAGCGCAGCGCCGCGGCGCACCGCCACGCGCGGCGCGATGCGTTCGACGATCGTGCCCTCGGTCGGGCGGATCAGGCTGGCCGAGCGGGCGTCGAAGTCGTAGTGCTCGAGGTCGAGTTCGAGCATCAGGCCGCGGCGCGTGCGCCCGCCGACCTGCCGCTCGACGTAGACCGCGCCCTTGTGGTCCGCGAGCAGCCCACGCGCGAGGTAGTCCCGCATCGTCGCCTGGATCGCCTCGATCCGCGCCGCCTTGTCGGCGGCGGCGAGGTGGACCTCGGGGTAGATCAGACGCAGCGTCGAAGGCGCGTCGCCGACCTCGCGCTCGACCGCCTCCCAGTACTCGGGCTCCGAGGTGTACTGATCACAGGCGACGACGGCCCACTTGCGCAGGTCGATGCCGGCGGCCGGAAGGCAGAGCTGGGGCGATCGGAATCCGTTCTTGGCGTTCATGGCATGCCTGGCGGCGGTTCGAGGGGTTGTGGCGGGTCGGCGCAGAGGGCGGGCGAGCGTACCGGTCCGCGCGGCCAACGATGATTCTCGGCGAAGCGGACACGAAAAGGGCCCCGTGCGGGGCCCTTTCCTGCGGATCAGCGAAACGCTGCGTGCTCAGTCCTCGCCGCCCAGGATGCCGAACATCGCCAGCAGGCTCTGGAAGACGTTGTAGAGGCTCAGGTAGACGCCCAGCGTCGCCATCACGTAGTTGGTCTCCTCGCCGTCGCGCACGCGCTTGAGGTCGACGAGGATGAAGGCCGAGAAGACCAGCGTCGCGAGCACCGCCAGGGTCATCATCAGCGCGCCGCTCTGCACGAAGACGTTGATGATGCCGACGACGAGGATGCCGATCACGCCGATGAAGAGGAACTGACCCAGCCCGCTGAGGTCGCGCTTGATCACGGTCGAGAGCATCGCCATCGCGAAGAAGGCGGCGCTGGTCCCGGCGAAGGCCATCATCACCAGGCTCGTGCCGTTGCTCATCGAGAGGACGAAGCCTAGCAGCCGCGACAGCATCAGGCCCATGAAGAAGGTGAAGCCCAGCAGCAGCGTCACGCCGACGCCGGAATTCGAGTTGCGCTGGATCGCGAACATCAGGCCGTAGGCGCCGACCATGAACACGATCAGGCTCATCACCGGCGACATCAGGCTGGTGATCCCGGTGGCCACGCCGATCCAGGCGCCGAGCACCGTCGGGATCATCGACAGCGCCAGCAGGGCGTAGGTGTTGCGTAGGACGCGCTGGCGTTCGACGCCCAGGATGAGCGCTGCGCCGCCATAGCGTTCGGTATTCGTCGTCATGCGAGTTCCTCGAGATGAAGCTTCGGGTGAAGCACGGTGCCGATTCTAGGCGGGGCGCCGGAACACGGCAGCCCGCACACGGGGCATCGTGTCGCCGACGCGCTCGTCTTCGAGCCGGCCGCAGCCGCATATGGTCGTGGCGCCGCGGTTTTCAAGTTCCCGCGGCCCGGCCGCGCCGTTGCGGCGGTTAGCATCGGCTCGACCCAGCGAAGCGATTGCCATTCGACCGAGGATCCGCCGATGAAGACCAAGCCGATGCTCACGCTCGAGGATGTACGCCGCATCGCGGCTGCCGCGGAGGCCGAGGCCTCGGCTCATCGCTGGGCGGTGACGATCGCGATCGTCGACGACGGTGGCCACCTGCTGTGGCTGCAGCGGCTGGACGGCGCGCCGCCGATCTCGGCGCAGATCGCGCAGGGGAAGGCGCAGACGGCGGCGCTCGGGCAGCGCGAGAGCAAGGGTTACGAGGACATGATCAACGGCGGCCGCGCGTCCTTCCTCAGTGCGCCGCTCACGGGCATGCTCGAGGGCGGCGTCCCGATCGTGGTCGAAGGGCAGGTGGCCGGGGCCGTGGGCGTCAGCGGCGTGAAGAGCAGCGAGGATGCGCAGGTCGCGCGCGCAGGCATCGCCGCGCTATAATTCCCAGGTTTACCCGCCAACATCGCAGCCTGGCGAAACTCCGATCTCGGTTTTCCCTCGGACTCGTTCCCCACGGGCACCTGCGTGCCGCGGAACGAAGCTGGGCGGGCGAATTTCGGAGTCTCCTTTTGCTGCCCCTCCTGCCCCATGCGCGCGCCAGCGCGCTTCTCGCCCTTGCGGACGGCACGACCTTCCTCGGCACTTCGATCGGCGCAGCCGGCCGCACGGTCGGTGAGGTGGTGTTCAACACCGCGATGACCGGCTACCAGGAAATCCTGACCGACCCGAGCTACCGCCGGCAGATCGTCACGCTGACGTATCCGCACATCGGTAACACCGGCGTCAACGCCGAGGACCTGGAGTCGCCGCGCGTGCAGGCGGCGGGCCTGATCGTGAAGGACGTGCCGGCGCGCATGTCCAGCTTCCGCGCCCAGGAGATGCTGCCGGCCTATCTGCAGCGCGAGGGGGTCGTCGCGCTGGCGGGTATCGACACGCGCCGGCTGACGCGGATCCTGCGCACCAGCGGCGCGCAGAACGGCAGCATCACCACCTTCGATCCCGGCGTCGTCGTCGGCCCCGGGCAGATCGCCGAAGCGGTCGAGGCGGCGCGTGCGGCGCCGTCGATGGTCGGCCTGGACCTGGCGCAGGAGGTCAGCACCAGGGTGCCCTACGAGTGGACCGAGACCGAGTGGCGCCTCGGCGAGGGCTACGGTCGGCTGCTGGATGCGACGCGCCATGTCGTCGCCTATGACTTCGGTGTCAAGCGCAACATCCTGCGCATGCTCGCCAGTCGCGGCTGCCGCGTCACGGTCGTTCCGGCGCGCACGCCGGCGGCCGAGGCGCTCGCGCTTCGTCCGCAGGGCATCTTCCTGAGCAACGGGCCCGGCGACCCGCAGGCCTGCGGCTACGCGATCGACGCGGTGCGCGAGTTCCTGACTGCGGGCATCCCGCTTTTCGGGATCTGCCTGGGGCATCAGATCCTCGGGCTTGCACAGGGTGCCCGAACCTTCAAGCTCAAGTTCGGGCATCACGGTGCCAATCACCCGGTCAAGGATCTGGATACGGGCCGCGTCGCGATCACGAGCCAGAACCACGGTTTCGCCGTCGATCGCGACAGCCTGCCGCCGACGCTGCGCGCCACGCACCTGAGCCTCTTCGACGGCAGCCTGCAGGGCATGGCCTGCATCGACCGGCCGGCGTTCAGCTTCCAGGGCCATCCGGAGGCGCTGCCCGGGCCGAACGACGTCGGCCACCTGTTCGATCGTTTCGTCCAGCTGATGGGAGCACGCTGAAATGACCCCCCCACGCTCGCTTTGCTCGCTGCCCCCCGAGGGGGCGCTCAGTACCTTCGGAACGGCCGGGCGGTACTGAGATCGGCATCGAAGGGCGCTGCTTGTC